>CEVX01047455.1_pt1 | contig 12140 bp, 24 predicted proteins | sample 356561 | NCBI WGS metagenome assembly CEVX01 (sample SAMEA2623886, study PRJEB7988) | marine metagenome | biome: marine biome (ENVO:00000447); feature: surface water layer (ENVO:00002042); material: "saline water (ENVO:00002010), including plankton (ENVO:xxxxxxxx)" | depth 5 m | reverse complement strand
AAGATTTGGCGATAACATTTATCTATAACTTCGGCGGCAGCTTCGGTAGATTGGTCTGGTCGAATATCTGGAAACGCAGCGGAGAGGCGATTAACTCTTGAGTTCTGGGTAACAAGCCTGAAAGGAAGCTGATTTCCAACCGAACTCTTAGCCATAGGGGCTGACAAAATATGAGATAATAATTATGAGCCAATCAGCGCATGCAAGCGATTCAAATCACGCCAACACGAGAATCAAGAGAGGAGCGAAGGCCGCTTTAAAATAGACACTCTCGGAACATTTTATACTTGATATTGCACGAAATGCTTCTTACATGGATTAATGGTGATAAGCCAAACGGACCAAAAGGGAGGCAGGAAAGCTTTGGTGATAAAATTGCTCCAGGGAAAAGATTTAAATGGCACTCAGCGGATTCGAAATCGCGATGGGGGGAGTCACTTCGATCCCCGTTCTTGGCGGCTTAATTTTCCTTGGGTTTAAAGCTTTCGGGGAAAAGAATCTCGATGCTTCAAAGTTAAAGCCCAAAAAGCCTGCTGCCGCAGCCAAAAAAGATCCTGCAACTACAGAGAAGAAACCTGCTGCCGCAGCCAAAAAGGATCCTGTATCTGCAGAGAAAAAGCCTGCTGCCGCAGCCAAAAAAGATCCTGCATCTGCAGAGAAGAAGACTGCTCCTGCAACTGAAAAAGCATCAAACAAAGATGAGCCTAAAGGTTAATGATTTGCCAAAAGTCATGTTCTGGCAAATCATTTAAGCCCCCAACTTATCCACGAACTCAGCCACCAAGACTTACTTGATAAAGTTTTACGATAAATTCATTAGAATAAATAAACCAAGCTACAACTGCACCAAGGCTCCCTCCTAACCAAAAACAAGTTTGGAATAGAGTCCAACTCTCAGAATTAAATAATTCCTTAGGAGGATTTGGAACAGTTGGATTCGCAGGTGGCTGATAAAATTTACCCCCGGCCTGCCCATAAAGGAAAAACAACGTTGTCAATATAGTTACACCTCCAATTGTTGAGAACAAACCAATAGTTGTTGAAAACTCAGTATTGCGCATTGGCCCTAGAACTGTAAATGGACCATATAAAACAAAGCCGAATGCCGATCCCAACTGAATTCCCCGAGCCCTGACCGACAATCCTTGCCGATACATCGGCAACAAGTTGATAAGAGATCGAACTGCGATATTACTGTTGACTGGCGTAATTAAATCCCCGGCACAAGGGTCTTGAAAAGGCCTGACTGTTGATAACGGCTTAGAATTTTCGTTCATAGCGTGTGAGTGCCCTATCTGATTATGAGCAAAAAGCAATAGTCCCTAAAGGCAAAAAATACAAAGAGGGTGCCAATAAGAGCTTCCGAGCAGCTCCTATGAGTCATAATGGCGGCAGAGCAGTTTGAGTACTTGAACTTATTGCTGAATTTAGTTGGCAATGCTTTGAAAGATACGTACAAAGAACCAACAACAATGACTGAACCTACTTGCCCAATGCCCACACCAGATAATCAGCCGGTCTGCCCAATGCCTGCACCTAAATCACTCAACATTTGATTTCATCATCAATGTTTCACCGCAATCATTAGTAGTCAGGAGAAAAGTGGCAGAGGCACCCAGTGCCTCTGCCAAAGGGGGCCGCATGAAGCAACGCCTGACTCACGTAAAGCTTTGAGTTAAGAATTGCCTCTGACCATGTAGACCCACCGGCCAACAATGCGGTGATGGCTGCACTCAGAGTGCAACCCGTACCATGGGTATGCGGAGTTGAAACGAATTGGCTGACATGCCATGTACCAACTCCTTGGTTTGTCAGAAAATAATCTTGGCCAGCAAGTTGTTGTAATCCACCACCTTTTACAAGCACAGCTTCCACCCCGTAATCAAGAAGTCTAGTAGCAGCGTGCTCAACATCAGATTGTGTTGAAATCGAGTAATCAGTCAACAAGCTGGCTTCATAAATATTGGGAGTAATCAAGGAAGCCAAAGGAAATAAAGATTTTTTGTAGCATGCGATAGCATCATCACTCAACAATTTAGAACCAACTCTAGACACCATCACAGGATCAATTATTTTATAACCTGAAAAATCCGCCAAATAATAAGCGATTACGTCAGCAATATCAGCAGAAAATAGCATTCCAGTTTTAAGAGCTTGCACAGAAAGGTCACTGAGTACCGCATCAATTTGATGACGAATAAGATCGCAACTGATAGCTTCCACATGAGAAACACCTTGACTATTCTGAGCCGTGACACACGTAATCACAGAAGCACCGTGCACACCAAGACGATTAAATGTCTTCAAATCGGCCTGAATACCGGCTCCTCCAGAAGAATCACTACCCCCAATCGTTAAAACAGATTCAAAAGCCTTCTGCTGCTCATTCATGCATCAGCCGACTGATTTTCCGGCATTAATTCGTTGACATTGGGCAAAGGGTCAGGTTCCCCATCAGCTATAGCTCGCGCACGCTTATAAAACCAGCTCTCCGTGGTTCCAGCTGTCTCCATTGCTTCTGCAATTTTCGACCAATTTGCTTGTTCGATTTGATCCATCGTGCAGCTTCCTTAAGATGCTGCTGCACCTTAACAGTTTCCTCAAAATCTATGCAATCACAACGTCGAAGCTGCAGCGATGCTGAGCAACAACGCAAAACGCATATAGGAGAAGCCACTTCACGTACTAAGATTATCCTGATGGAGCTTTAAGCGATGTCCAGCTGGCACGATCAACTGCTGAAGATAGGATTTCAGCAAATTAAATCCGCCGATGGCGCTGTTCGTTACTGTTATGAAGCTGCGAATAGGCGAACATGTTTTTGGACACAAATCACTGTCAAAGAGGTTGGCCGCCCAGTTCCAGACTCATGGCAAGTAACTTACGCACGTTCTGAAATTCAAGTAGGATTATGGAAAATACATTCTGTCGTCAATGCTGTTGACGTCGTTGTTCATAACAACGCTCAAAAAATGGCGGAAGACATCAGCGACAGAATCAAAATTAAGCCAAGTCTTTTGCAACGAATAAGCAGTTAGAAACTTATGCCTAGTATTCAAAATCGCCTCACTGGGGAACTCTCAAGCCTCATATGGCACACAGAACGCATTATTCTTCGAGAGGCTGGTTGTGCCAATGATATTGGCGAGGTTGACTGGAACAAAGCAAAGGCTTTGGAATACAATCCTTTCGCTGATAAAAGCAAATGTTCAACTTTGGCCATTTACAAAATCTTGAGTCTCAGCAATATCAGGGTTTTTAGAATTAAAGCCGGAGATAATTCATGGCATTGGTTTCTTATTGATAACATGAGATATGAACGTTACCTAGAGGCCAAAGGGGAAAGGGCTGTTGATTTTATTTTCTGCCCAACAAAACGTCAATTCAAAATGACGTGGAAAGAATCGCCAACTGACGTCATCAAAAGAATGCCACTTGGCCAAGAGTTTGATACATGTGAAGAAATTAAGTCTCCAACAAGTTCAGAGCATTATGACCATGAGAGCCAACAATTTGAAAAAAAGCTGATGACGAGTAAAAAAAATTGGCGAGAGCATTTGCTTCAAAACTCATCCGCTTATATTCCATAAAAGTGAATGAGGAACGAGGCCAATCCACGTGACGAATTGGCAAGTGCCATAATGTACTCAAATTCCAAAAAACATGACTGAAAGCGTAAACCCAAAAATCACCAGTGCTGGCTTGCTTTTGTTAAGAATATTTGCTTCAGCACTTATGATTCATCATGGTATTGAAAAGCTTTCTGATGTGCAAGGTTTCACAACATACATCGTTGATCAATATTTTGGTTTCTTACCGTTTAATCATGCTCTATGGACAGCAGGAGCTGCGTACACGCAAATCATTGGATCAATATGTCTTCTAGCTGGACTTGCAACACGAGCTTCAGCTTTGGGATTGGCTTCAACAATGGTTTTTGCACTTGCATTCCATGGTCTTGATACAGGGTTACAGGGAGCACCATTGGGCATTGTTGAAGCACATAATTATGAGTACGAAACTTCAGCTCTATATCTGGCAATCTTTGCAGTCTTAACACTTTGGGGAAGTGGATCATTCAGCATTTCTAGTCTCTTTAAATCATTTTTACCCGAAAAAATGCAGCCATGGGCATGAAGATATATTGCATGAATAGAGTTATAATTCCAATCAACTTGCCAGGCTGCAATGCTTAAAATTATTAAAGAAAAATTTATTTTTGTAATAGATAAAATTAGACGTAAAGTTGCATACGTGCCTGCAGTTTCAGATACTGTGAAATCGTTGCAGGATTTGGGAGTCGACTTAACAGAGGACCAGAATGAAAAGACCTAAGCTCGACAAAATCGAATTTGATGCAGCTGTTGAACGAGCAAAATTATCAGGGCCTGAATCAGACATCATCGAATATATACGTTACAACGGAATTTTTGATGAATTATCCTTACGGAAAGCCTTATCTCTACCTTCCAAACCACCAGCTTTATATCTTTTAAACAAAACTTGTGAAAAAATTGCTATCCATTTACCAATAATTTCAAGCAAGTTATTTGAATGGTCTGCATTTCAAAATCCAGATCACATTACTTGGAAAGGTAATCTTGTTTGTAGTATTGGATTCAACTGTGATGGGGATCGACTAGAACCAGAGTCAGGCACTGTTTTATACCATACGTTTGTTGTTCACAAGGAATTATTCAATGGTTTTGGTGACAACGACTAATATCAGCAAAAGATTATTTCAAAGAGATTAGGCAAATGTCAACACCAATCATCAGCGCAATTGCCAAGACAATTGTCGGATTAATCTTTTCAAAGCGTTTCTTATTTCTCTCGCGAGCCGCAAGGGTTGGATTTTTGATATAATCAAAGTTGATATCTTCAGGCTTCGTTATTACGTTTTTGGAGTGGGTATTGCATCCAATCGATTCTCCATAGAGAGACTCTCTCTTTGGTAATTTTGGTTGAATCAAGATTTAGTGACTTTACTGCTATTACTAAAACACAATTTTAAACAGAGACTCGTATTGCTACACATTCAAGTCCATTAAAAAATTGCCATAGCCGCACAAATTATACTGCAGCAGTGCGGTATCAAGAAAACGTCTTTCCAGCATCAATCACAAAAAGATCATTCTTTCATTTTCCTTTCAAAAAAAAACTTCATTGCCAGAATCACGAGGTTCAAGGAAAAAGTAATCATGTTGGCAATCAAAACAGCATAGGCTTTCGTCATGTATCCGTAAATGATCCAGCAAAAGCATCCACTACAAAAAGCAATCAAAAGAACATAGGAGACATCTTCAGCTTTTTTAGATTGCCAGGTTTTGAGCACCTGTGGAATGAAAGCCCCTGTCGATAAAACTGCTGCTGCTGAGCCGAATACGTCTGAAAGGATCATCAAACTTGAGAAAGGAAGGGCATGGACAAAACCAAAGAGGAGTCAGTGTTAGAAAATAGCAATATTATTGTATAAACTGCAAAGGTGTCATGGCTCAAATGCTTTGCCAAGCCACTTGGAAGGCTGGATAATTACTTTTTAAGGTTTATATGCTTGTTTTAAACGTCATTTTAGGCCTTTCTGCCATAGCTTGGGTAATTATTGGCATCAAAACTCATGCCGATTGGGTGGTTAATATCTTTGACCAAGAAAGTCGCAAAATTAAAAATCAACAAACCGCAATCGAAAAATATGGGTACCAATCCATTACAACTCTAGATGTTCTCTCTCCCAAAAAAGCATTTGTATTCGGCTACTGGGACGAAGCAGAGTCAAACGAGAAGCAGAAGGATGATATAAAAATTGGAACAAGTCCATTAATCTTTCAATTTGTCAATGGAAGTTTGATTGCTTTCACTTCGATCACTGTTTTGATTGTACTAAGTCGTGGACTTTTAACAGGCATGGGACTCCTTTGACAACCAGCGAAACATGGTTTCATTGAAAGAGTGTGTTATCTGCCTGCAACCATTTAACGCACGAGGTCCAAGGCAACTAACATGCTGCAAACAATGTCGAGTTGAATTAGTAAAAAAAAGGAACGAAACACGTCTCAAGTATCATATCGCCACTCAAGCGCAGTCAAAACATGATCCCGAATAACATCATTTTGTCATGCAGTTCGGACTTATTTGATGCATGGAGGGGCTAAAAACTTGTCATTATCTAACGGTACGGTCACCTTCAGCCAATGCAGAAGCAAAAAATTGCTTTAGCAACATCTATGTCAGGGTTAATATCTTCAAAGAGTTTTATTAGCATTTCTTTTGTTGTGGTAATGATGAGTGCATTATATCAAATACTAATAAACACCGAAGACCAGCTCAGTACTTTCATAGCAGTATTGCCAGCTTCTACGGTTATGATAATGGCTTGGTTCACTGCTGTGCGTCGCATTTTCAACAAATCTGAACATGTTTGATTCTACAAACAACCTACCTAAAGCCTTTAGAGGGCTAGGGTTTGCCTTTTTTATGTGCGGCGCATTCTTTCATTGCATTGACTTCCTTGGAGTTGAGCAAACGCTAGAATGGGGCACTGGGATGGGATTTATTGCCACAATTGTTTTGACAGTTTATTTTTGGGCAAAATATTTGGCCCGCAATAAAGTTTGGAAATTAATTTTTTAGGGCTTATTAATGTTTTACTATCAATGAGCATCCATCAAATTTCTGTTACTTTTAACGATAGCCTATATAAATTTGATTGCGCTGATGACGAATATATTTTAGAAGCGGCAGATCGAAATCATGTTGATCTACCATTTTCGTGTCGTGCAGGAGCATGTTCAAGTTGTGTTGGCAAGATAAATGAAGGAAGCGTTGACCAACATGATCAAAGCTTTTTGGACGACGATCAATTGGCTGCGGGATTTGCTCTTTTGTGTGTAAGCTTTCCCACGTCTGATCTCAGCATTGAAGCCGGGGTGGAAGAACAGATTTATTAGTAGCTTGCATAACACCATAAAGTCACATAAGTGCCATGGCTCAACTTAAAAACGTTCAAAATAGAAGAAATTTTGCATGGAGCCATGCGTTTTACTATTGTTTACGCATCGGCAACTGGCCACACAGAAGATATAGCTGAACGACTCAATACATTGCTACCAGATTCAGAATTAAAAGATCTTGATAGGATTGATTTCACGAAAGAATTGGAAGAAGCTGAGGCATTAATCTGTTGCACTCCAACATGGAATACTGGTTCAGATGTAAAAAGATCTGGGACAACGTGGGATGAACATATTGAAAATATTCCTCAGCTAGCTTTAAAAGATAAACCAATCGCTATTGTTGGATTAGGTGATTCAGCAGCTTTCAGTAAATATTTTTGTGACGCTATGGAGGAGCTCTACAAGTCTTTCGAATCAGCGGGAGGACGAATGATTGGTCATGTATCTGTCGAGCAATATATTTTTGATGAATCAAAGAGTGTCATTAATGGGATGTTCTGCGGACTTCCAATTGATGAAGATAATGAATCAGAAAAAACAGATGATCGGCTTCAAGCATGGTCCAAAAAATTACTGGAAGAAGCCAACATCAGCAAATAGTTAATACTATAAAAAGATTAAAATTATAGCCATCAAACTTATACGCAAATTTATTTGTTATTCAGCAGTAATTTTTGAATTGGTTCTTGGCTTTGGGTTCATAAAATCCAAAGGCAGCCCTCCACATACTGACACTATGATCGGCGTCATAACCATAGCTACCACTAATAATCCAATTGGTTGTGGGATTGATTGTTGAGAAGCTAAAATAAGAACTCCTACACACATTAGGACGTATAGAGTCGCAAATAAAATAATTTTGAATGATATTTTCATAGATCTTTAGTGTTTTGCTTGAAGTCATTTAATGCACGCTGAAGCTGCCCCAAAGCAGCTCGTCCAATGTTGTATCCAGCCCAAGAGAGGGCCAGAATCACTGGAAAAATCACAACTAAAATGCGAAAATCCATAAACTCTAAAACTGAATTGAGATGTTAGATCATTTTTTCAGGCAAAGACGCCAATATGATGCTAGTGCGCGAAAGCATAAGACAGCAGAAACGCTGAATTGATTCGAATGCGGCCATCATTGTATGACATCCATATTTAACACACGCCAATAGGTAGACATACAAAAAATGGTTAAATATGAATAGCACCTGAGAGATGAAACACTAAATTTGTTAGAGCACATATTAATTTGTGATTGAACCTAATTGGGATTATTTTATTAATGCTCCTTTAGATCAAGGCGTTATTCGCTTTGAAACAAAAACTGAACGAGCTCTCCACGCCAGGGTTGTTGCATCAGAAGCCAACTGGATGGAATCCAAAAATAGTGAACGTCTTATCAAATGGTGGGAAGCACAACAGGATTTAAAGGCGTTTCAAGAAGGACGTAAAATGAATCGTAATCAGTAAGAATCAAAAAATTACCAATCTGAATCAGAATTTGTTATCCATGCTGCAAGCATTCCCATAAACAAACCAATATATATTACTGCGGACCAAATATTTAGCCAAAGTAAAAATTGCTGCAACGATCAAATAGTTAGTTCATCATTTCAATATAGAGCTCCGCACTGCAAATTATTGACTTCGAATAAAATAGATATAATTTTGATCAATTGGCACAAAGGGAGAGCTCTTTAAGTTCAATGCCAAGGTTAGATTTGACACAAGAGCTCCAGCTATAGGAATTTACAGTGTAAAAAAATTTACTCCATGTATCAAGATTATACTGCAATTGCATTGTTGTTATTCACAGCCGTACCTTTGGCTGCCGTGGCTGCTACGGCGTTCTTTTACGTAAAAAATAATGATCGCAAAACACCTTTAAAAAGAGAAGATTTTTATCGTTAATTAATTACTGCATTTAATCTAGTCAAGTCCAACGATTTTATTTAAAATTTCCATACCGGTGAATGCTTGCCACAAAAATAATCCAAGCATTGCCATGCCCAGCGCAACGTGCACTTTTCGTGCCGGTAGATTACCGCGTTGCATTAATGGAGACAGTGAAGCTCCTATGGCAACCATGCCAGACATTATTGAGCCCACAAGCAAATGTGCATCGACAAATAATTTTCCATTGTTGATGTAAGTGACCGCCATTCCGCCCAGGTTGCCTATCACCATTGCAGACAGAAATAAACTCCCCCAGAGGTAATGACGCTGCGCAAATTTTCCTGAAACAAGAGCCTTTCGTTGTTCAGATGTGCCGGTTCGCATCTTCTTCGCCTTGATCCCGAGGTAAAGAACCCAACCACCCAGACCCAACAAAATCCACTCCATCAGTGGGTGCACGAAGTTAAGGCTGAAGGCCAGCGATTCCAACATCCAGTTTTAGGATCGACCTGAAGAGATTAATCAGCAGCCTTCCTCAAGTGACTCAATGGAGGAAATGACGACGGCCGGTGAGCAGCATCGTCAGCCCAAGCTCATCGCATGCCTTGATCGAATCAGCATCCCGCATGCTGCCCCCCGGATGAATCACGGCCGTGATGCCATGACTGGCCGCAAGACGCACCGTGTCATCGAATGGGAAGAAGCCATCACTTGCCAGAACAGCGCCTTTGACATGTTCACCAGCAGCTTCCAGGGCGATGCGTGCAGAACCAACACGGTTCATCTGACCGGCCCCAACGCCAAGGCTCTGGCCCGACTTGGCGACGACGATGGCGTTCGAACGAACATGACGGACCAATCTCCAGGCGAACTCAAGATCCTGATGCTCCTGCTGAGAGGGAGGACGCTGCGTGGCGACAGTCCATGCCTCTGGGGTGATCAGCTGATCATCAAGATCCTGAACAAGTAACCCACCGAGGATGCTGCGCACATGATCTGTCCCAGCTGCATCGATGGCTTCAGGAGACAGTTCCAGCAGACGCAGATTGGCTTTGACAGCCAGGATTTCCCGAGCTTCAGGGGTGTATCCAGGCGACACCACACACTCGAGGAACAAACTGGCCAGCTCACGAGCTGCTGGTGCATCCACTTGACCATTGATGGCGATGATGCCCCCAAAAGCACTGACCCTGTCGGCATCCAAAGCACGCGTTAGAGCCGATGACACCGCCGTTCCAACTGCAACGCCACAGGGATTCGAGTGCTTGACCACCACTGCAGCAGGCTGCTGCGCTGGAGTTGATCCTCCTTTCCCGTAGCCGAATTCACGCACCGTGGCCAGCGCAGCTTCAAGATCCAGCAGGTTGTTGGTGCTGAGCTCCTTCCCTTGCAGCTGAATGGCACCACCCCAGCCCTGCCGCGGTTGGCTGTACCAACGGGCGTTCTGATGGGGATTTTCTCCGTAACGGAGCGTCTGCCGCTGCGGTATGGCTCCCAACCACGGAGCATCAGCCACCTCAACATCTTTTGCCATCCAGCTGCTGATGGCGGTGTCGTAGGCAGCTGTGTGCTGAAAAGCCTCAAGAGCCAACTGACGTCGCAGCGCAGGGGGAACCCGGCCAGCAGCCCCCTGGAGAGAAGCCAAGACGCTGTCGTACTGCGAGGGACTGGTGAGAACCGCCACATCAGCATGATTCTTGGCGGCAGCACGCACCATGGCCGGCCCGCCGATGTCGATGTTCTCGATCGCCTGTTCCCATGTGACATCAGGCTTGGAAACAGTTTCGCGGAAGGGATACAGATTGACTACAACAACATCGATCGGAGCAATGTTCTGTTGATCCAAATCCGCCTGATGGGAGGCATCGCCACGCTTGGCCAGAATTCCCCCGTGCACACGTGGATGAAGGGTCTTGACCCTGCCACCCAAGATCTCCGGCGCTCCGGTGTGCTCTGAAACACGGGTCACCGGAAGACCAGCCGTCTCCAAAACCTTTGCTGTGCCACCACTGGAGAGAAGCTGATAGCCATGGGTGCGATGCAGAGCCTCCGCTAGGGGCACGATTCCGGTCTTGTCGGAAACACTCAGCAGGGCGACAGGAGCCATCGAAACGACGTGACTGGGATCCTCAGCCAACCTACGCAGCAGTGAACATGTCTCCATGACCGGACGATTGGTGCTGCTGCACGGATGGGGAGCCGATGGTGACGACCTGAGACCCCTGGGGAAGGCTCTAAACGCCAGTATGGGCGGATTGCTTGATCTGGTGACCCTCGATGCGCCGGAGCTTCACCCCCAGGGGAGTGGGCGTCAGTGGTACGGACTGTTCCCCGCTGATTGGGACGCCGTACCCACGGCTGTGAGCCAACTTCAACAGCGACTTCTTCAACTTCATGGTGGTGAACCAGCACTGAAAAAAACAGTTCTGTTCGGTTTTTCCCAGGGTGGAGCCATGGCCATCCACGCTGGCTGCGAGCTTCCTCTAGCTGGGGTCATTTCCTGCAGTGGGTATCCCCATCCGAATTGGCAACCCCCTTCGGAACATCCTCCTGTCCTCCTGTTGCACGGTGAAGACGATGCCATCGTTCCGTTTGAAGCAATGGCACAGATTCAGGACAAACTCGACTCAGCGAACTGCAACGCCATTCCATTTAAAAACGGCCACACCATTCCCGAAGAAACCATGCGACCGATCGAGAGCTTCATCAGCTCGATGTTGACCAAACGTCAATAGGACAGATCAGACGAAGGCGTACTCGTACTCCTCCATTTCCTCCCAGTCGTCTGCGGCCAAATCAAGGCCCTCAAACAGTTTGTCTTCCCCAATGGAGTCAACGATGGTGCGAAGGGATGGGAAGAGGAAATGATTTTCCTCAGCGTACTGAGCACTGAACAGTCCTTTCTCACCCCAGAAAAAACGATCCGTTGTGTGCTCATTGCGGCGCACATGGAGCAGAGCCGGTGGGACGAGACATCCTTCAGCGATGTAACGCCTTGCGGCAGTCACAGGCTTGTATTCGCCGGTTTCCAGGTTGTGCATGGAAACGTGAGCCAGAACACGCTGACCAGCCAAACGACGACGGCTGATGCGCTTGCGCTTCTTGGACATGAGGGCTCCGGGACAGGGGAGAAGTTGATGGTGAACAGTCAGTCGGATCAAGTACGGCAAATCGCCGCTAACGGGACATCACCAGACATTCGGCCGACGAAAATCGTCAGATGCAGACCGCGTCAGAATGGACGGAGATAACTGCGTCCATTCGAAAGATCACCAAACCCGAATAGATGCCGTGGTGACA
>CEVX01020553.1_pt1 | contig 12239 bp, 10 predicted proteins | sample 356561 | NCBI WGS metagenome assembly CEVX01 (sample SAMEA2623886, study PRJEB7988) | marine metagenome | biome: marine biome (ENVO:00000447); feature: surface water layer (ENVO:00002042); material: "saline water (ENVO:00002010), including plankton (ENVO:xxxxxxxx)" | depth 5 m | reverse complement strand
TTTTCTTTGCATTTTGTTTACGATAAAACAGTATGGAGTTATTAGATAAATTCTTTTCCCAATTTGTAGATATTGCTTGGGGGCAACCAACTCAACTACTGCTTTTAGGTGCTGGCTTATTTTTTGCAATTATTGCTAAATTTAAACCATATAGATATTTAGCTTATGCATTTGATGTTTTAAGAGGAAAATATCCAAGTAAAGGTGTTGGAGAAGTAAGTCATTTTAAATCTCTTACGGCAACACTTTCTGGCACAATTGGATTAGGTAATATTGCGGGTGTTGCTGCAGCTATCTATTTTGGCGGTCCAGGCGCTATATTCTGGATGTGGGTAACAGCAATTTTTGGAATTGCCACTAAATTTTTTACGGCAACACTTTCATCGCTATATCGTGAGATAAGTCCTGATGGCACCGTTAATGCCGGAACAATGTACATAATCAAAAATGGGCTTCCTAAATATATGCTTCCATTTGCTTATATGTTTGCTTTCTTTGGAATGATCGCTGGTTTACCGGCAGTCCAAGCAAGCGAAATAGTAAGAATTACTGAAAGTTTATTTTTTTCTGATGTAGAAAATTTTGCATATATAGCAGGAGCTGTGATGGCTACTATAACTGCAATTGTAATTATTGGTGGGTTGAAGAGAATTGCAAATATTTCAGCATTGCTAGTTCCTCTTATGAGTGTTATTTATTTTGGGGCTGTATTTGTAATAATTATTCTTAATTATCAACAGCTAATTCCTGCAATAAGCTCAATTTTTTATGAGGCATTTAACTTCAAGTCTGCCGTATCTGGTGGTCTAGTAATGGTCATTTTAACAGGTATAAAAAGGGGTGTATTTAGCAATGAAGCAGGAGTAGGAACAGAAGCCCTGATTCATGGAACGGCCACAACAACTCATCCAGCTAAACAGGGGCTTGTGGCTATGACTGGGCCTATATTTGATACTCTTATTATGTGCACATTGACCGCAATAGTTATTCTCATGAGCGGCGTTGAACCTACAGCTGATAATAAGGGTGTTCTTCTTACTGCTGAATCATTTCAGGTAATGCTGGGCTCAATTGGCCCACTAATTCTATTTTTCGTAGTTTTATGTTTTGGGTTAAGCACTATTTTTACCTATTCTTTCTATGGAACTGCATGCGTTAAGTTTTTATTTGGTAAAAAAGGTATACCTATATATCAATTTATTTTTATAGGCGCTGTTTTTGGTTTTTCTGTTGGTGGGTTCGATCTTGCAATAAATGTTGTTGATAGTGCATTTGCAATGATGATTTTTCCAACTCTTATTTCTTGTATTTGGCTTGCTCCTGTTGCTGTGAAAAAGGCAGAAGAATATTTTGCTAGTATAAAGAAATAACTTAATAAAAATGAAAAGAGTAGCTGTTATTGGTGCTGGTCCATGTGGAATTACAGCAATAAAGAATTTCAATGATCAAGGCTTTAAAGTCACAGCTTTTGAGCGTTGTGAAGGAGTAGGGGGTAATTGGCGATTTAATGACCCTTCTGGACATTCAAGCGTCTTTGAAACTACACACATTATTAGTTCTAAGCACACATCATTCTATGAGGACTTTCCTTTGCCAAAAGATGCTTCAGATTATCCTTCGCATAAAGAGCTTCTGAAGTATTTTAATGATTATGCGAATCATTTTGATATCAACAAACTAATAAAGTTTGGAACTGAAGTTATGCATTGTAAATATACTAATGACGAGAAATGGGTGATCCAATGGCGATCATTAGAATCAGACATCATAAATGAAGATATATTTGATGCTCTTGTAGTCTGTAATGGCCATCATCATGAGCCACGCCACCCTAATTATCCTGGCAATTTTTCAGGGGAATACTTGCATTCACATGACTATAAAACAGCAAAACCATTTGCTGATAAAAGAGTTCTTGTAATTGGAGGAGGGAATTCAGCCTGTGATGTTGCAGTTGAGACAGCAAGGGTTGCAAAAAAAACTGCCATCAGCTGGAGAAGAGGCTATCATCTGATTCCAAAATTCATGTTTGGCTTAACTACAGATGTATTTTCTTATAAAAGTAGATGGCTGCCCGTACGCCTCAGAGTGCCCTTTATGAAATTCATGCTGGAATTAATACAAGGTAAAAATGAGGATATTGGATTACCCAAGGTTACAAATAATCTTCTTGCTACACACCCCACGGTAAACTCAGAACTATATGATGCAATTAGACATGGGAAAGTAAAACCTAAACCTGACATCGACAAGATTGATCAAAATACAGTCCACTTTAGCGATCAAAGCCATGAAGATTTTGATGTGATAATTGCTTGTACAGGTTTCAAAATAAAGCATAAATTTTTTGATAAAGAACTAATAGATTTTGAAAAAGGTCCGGTGCCTTTATTACACAAAATGATTCCTGCAGGTATTAGCAATTTGTATTTTATTGGCCTATTTCAACCTCTAGGGTGTATATGGCCAGGAGCTGAACTCCAAGCAAAGTTAGCAGCACGACATCTTGCAGGGTTATGGAAGCCAAATAATGATATACGGAGATTAATTGATCTTGAACTTAATAATCCTGATGTAGATCAAGTTAAAACACCAAGACACACAATTACTGTTGATGATTTTTCTTTTAGAAAAAGACTGAAGAAAGAACTTAAAATTACAAGGAGTGTAGGTACTTGAGCAGAACGTCATACTTGTCTATACCACCAAAGTAATCGATCTCTTTACTATCAAAACCCTCTAGACTCTTAATTAGGCCTATCCTTGCCTCATCATACCCTTTAATGGCACTCAAGGGCTGGAATCTAACGTTTATAGCAAACAATGAATATGCATCATTGTATTTGCAGATAGTCTCTCTTTCAGATCGCACATACCATTGTTCAATGGGCTCCTTAGGCCGGCCCTCTGGCTCTAAATAAAATCTCTTGTCATTTCCATGAATAAACCAGTTTTCTCTCTTAAATGGCTTATCAAGAGGCGCATTATTAATAAATTTTTCAATAGGGCTGCCGATTTTCTTATTTAAAGTTTTTACAGGTTTATGTATATGCCTAAGAGACTTGCCTATCTTTTTAGTCAAATCCCAATAACTAGGAGAACATACAGATGCCGCTATTAATCTTTGATCTCCATTGGATTCAATGACACAGAGATCGTCAGGAACTGATAGAGATATGTTTGCAATCTCGTCTGGAAATTCGTTTTCAGATGTACTTATCTTCTCTGAAAGAATGTTTTGAGCTTCCACTGAGTCATCTGTTGTGGCTACTACATCTTCATATCTAGTTTCTAATAATCTTCTTTTATGTTCTTTTAACTCAGATGATATATCGGACTCAAACCAATCTTCTTTATCTATCGGAGCTAGACCAAGTCGATATTTTTTATGCCCATCTCCCCAAGGAGGGTTTAGCCAAAATTTATTATTTATTTCGTTAGAAAGAGACATAATCTAATTTGTATAATATCAGGATAAAGGACTATTAATGTAATTCCAAAATGAAAAAAATATTCTTTCTTAGGCATGCAAAATCAAGTTGGTCAGATTTCTCATTAAAAGATTTTGACAGACCACTTTCTACTAGAGGTATACAAGATGCTGAATTGATGGGGAATTATTTTAAAGCAAAAAATATTGATCTTGATGTCGTAATTTCAAGCCCATCAAAGCGAACTAAAGAAACACTAGAGCATTTTTTTCCTAAAAATGCTCCTCAAATCGATTATGAAAAATCTCTATATCATGCACATTTAGACGATGTTCTAAGTGTTGTTACGATTTCAATTGAAGAAATGAATAACATCATGATAGTTGGCCATAATCCATCAATGCATGAAGTAACTGAGTATCTTAGTAGCGACTATCTTCCTAAATATCCTACATGTGGTCTTGCCTGTCTTGCATATGAAGGCGAATGGAAAGATCTTAGAAGTAGTTGCTGTGAGCTAGAATTTTTTAAGATGCCTCGTGAGCTTCGTTAACATTCTCATTTTTTCTAGTTAGGATTGCGTACCCGGATAAAATGCCTGCGATTATTGCGTGTCCAAGGATCATTTCCTGAACAAAGTTTAAATTACCTAAATAAACTAATACCACGACTGATAATGCTCTAAAAAATTCTAGGTAATAAGCAAAAAATTTATTTTCATAAAAAAGTGATGCGAAAACTAGAATAGACATGATATTAAAGCCAATTAGAAACTTATCTAAATATGAGATGCTATCCGGATTAAATAGCACTGCTTGCGTATAAATGCTCACAAATACAAGCTGTCCAAATCCAAAAAGCTTAGAGAATAGATTCGTCTTGGTATCATATTTATTAAAATTATCTAAATCATTTTTTTCAATTGGATATTTTTCTGCGACGTCATCAGGTCTCCATCCAGGTGGAGAAGTCCAGACCTTAACTTTGTCTGACCATCTTTCAGTTCTCCATGTGTCTTTGAATATCTGAACCCATACCTCTAAATTTGCCCAAAGTGGATTCCAAGATTTAAGTGGTTTCGATGTGCCGTATACAGGCTTAAGATCACTTCTTTCGTCTATAAAAGTACCAAATATTCTGTCCCAGAGTATGAAAACACCGCCATAATTTGCATCTATGTACTCCTTATTTTGTGCATGATGAATTCTATGATTTGATGGCGTGACAAATATATAGTCTAGTATTCCAAGTCTTCCAATATGTTCAGTATGGACCCAAAATTGATAGATTAAATTTACACCTGCTACTGTTGCGAAGATCTCTGGCGGAACGCCTAAAAATAGAATTGGGGTATAGAAAACCCATTTAAAGAGAAAATCTGTACTTGTTTGTCTAAGTGCCGTAGAGAGGTTAAATTCTTCGCCATGGTGATGAACTACATGAGTTGCCCATAAAAATTTAATTTCATGGCTACATCTATGCATCCAATAATAGCTAATGTCATAAACTATGAAAGCCGTAACCCAAACGAATGGACTATATGAATCTAGTATTCCTAAATGAAAGTTTTGATCCCATATAAATTTATATACTAGGAACTGGACTCCAAATCTGAGCAGGGTAGGGTATCTGCTCATTAAGCCTAATCCAATACTGGTGAACGTGTCATTTAAGCGATAATTATTTTTATTCCTAAGATAGCCATAGATAAACTCACACAGGATCATAAATGTGAATATTGGCACAGCATAAGCTATTAAATTTGATGTTTGCATGACGTAATTAAAGTTCCCTTAACAATTATAGTATTATAGTTAAATCGGACATTAGAACCATAAATAATGAGATATTTCTTTATAAATCTACTTCTCTCATTATTTTTTATTCTGCCTAATTGGTTTTTAAGAACATTTTGGTCACTAAAACGACAAAAAATAAGGAATCAATATCTTGATTATCAAGCGGCAGCTTTTCTGAGAATCATCGATTTTTTTGGATATAAGATTGATACAGAAAATTTTTCAAATATTGAAAGGTCTAGGGCTAATTTAAGTAGATTGAAAATTAGAATAAACGAAAATACCGCTAATCGTTATTCAGTCAAAGATCATTCCTTCGACCATGCTGACAATGTCTCAATAAGAGAATATACACCGAATGAGATTTTATCTGATAAAGCTATGCTTTATTTTCATGGTGGTGGCTATGTACTAGGTAGTGTTGATACTCATCATAATTTTGTCTCCTTTATGGCTATTGAGCTAGGAATAAGAATTTATTCGTTGGAGTATCGTCTTGCACCTGAGAATAAGTTTCCAGACGCCTTAAATGATGCTCATATAGCATTCCAATGGTTGAAAAATAAAGGCTATAAAGAGAAACAGATAATGTTATGTGGTGATAGTGCCGGAGGTCATTTAGCAGCATCTCTAACAAACCATCTTGATGCAATGGAGAATGAATTGCCATATTCGCAAATATTAATTTATCCAATGACATGTCCTTCTTTAAAGTTTGAGTCAATGGAATTATTCAAAGAAAATTATCTTTTAACTAAAGCAGCAATGAATTGGTTTTGGGAACAGCTAAGACACAACCAAGAAAATAATCAGGATCCTAGATTTAATTTGCTTAAACAAATAAATAAAACTAATTTTCAAATTAAAACATCAGTAATTACTGCTGGATTTGACCCTTTATGTGATGAGGGTAAAGATTATGCCAAGCATCTAAAAAGTCAGGGAAATGAAGTCTCTCAAGTACATTACCCAGATCTGTTTCATGGCTTTGTGACTTTTACTAGATTAAGACAGGCAAAAAGTGCGACGCTTGGGATAATAGAGGAGATAAGAGGGCTCTAAGGAAGAAGTTGTTCTACCTTTTTCAAAGCTCTTATCATGGCCTTTTTTACTTCAACTGATTCTTTTTTATTGGCAATCCCTTTTGAATAAACAAGATTGGTGAAGTGTTCTTTTAATTTTTCATTCATATCGATTGATTTTTCAGTGAATCTATTTTTCAGTTCTTCAAATTTAACTCTAGATACCATCTCTTTTGGCCCTATAGGATCTAGCCCAGCAAACATCTGAAATCTAATGGATGCCTCATTAAGATCCATGGATTCTTTTGGCTCTCCATTTATAAAATCAGGTATTAATTCTTTAGAGACTTTTGCGGAGCCATTTTCAATTAATTGCTCAAAAAGTTCCTGATAAGATTTAAGTTTTTCTTGTGCTTTCTCGTTCTTCTGCAACATGGCAAAATCTCTGATTGCTTTCTTAAATTTTTTCTCTTCATTGGTACCTTGCAGATTCTCTAATTCAACAAACTTCTGTTCTGCTTCACCTGGAGCAATTACTTTATCTCTTAGATCTTTAATTATCGATTCCATTATGCCTCTAGATTCATCTAACTCTTTATCTTTAATCTTTAAAAGCTCATCACATACGTTTGCAAAATTTTCATTAACTTGTGGATCTAATTTCTTGCCAGCTGGTCCTAATGTTCTCCATATATCTTGAAGTTCTCTAATTCTCATTACTGATGCATCAATATCATCTTTGCTCAAGGATTTAACTTCGGAAATAATCTCTTCTTTTTTGCCTTTATTAAATTTTTCAACTTCTTCTAAAAGTTGATTAATTTTGTTTCTAGAATCTTTGAAACTCTTATTTAGATCTTGAAAGTCTCCATCGGGAACAGGGGAGAATAATTTCCATTTATCATGAATCCCTTTTAAGAAGTTCACAATTTGAATCACGGTAATGCTTTCTGCTGTCTTGCCTTCAGGGAAAACATCCATGTCTCTTAAAAGGTTTAATTTTTTTGTTTTATTTTGTTCTTTATTACTTTCTAGTTCATTGAAATAATTCTTGCATGGAGCCCAAGCTTTTTCGCAAGCTTCTTTAAAAATAGCCCACTTTTCTTTACTAGCTGTTTTTCCATGTTGATCGAGGTTCTGCCATTGTTTCTGCAATGAATTAATCTGGTTAGCAAGTTTACGAGGTTCAAGTTTTTGATTAGCGAGCCCGTTGACTGTATTAATTAATTCACTTCGTTTATCTGATGTTGCAAACTCAGCCCAATCATCATACTCCTTCGCCGTAAAGTTTAATCTTTGAAATTTATGCCTAAACCTGGATGGAATAGGTTTGCCTCTAGGAAATAAAGAATTTAGCTTCCTAAGGTCTTTTTGCGCTTTTTTAATATGACCGGAAGCAAACAGTTGCTCTATGTCATTTAACTGTTGATTTAGATTAATTGTCTTCTCTACCACAAATTTATCAGAATTTTATTTATAATCTCAAACAAATACTATTTGAATGAAACGGATTTTAACAGGTATAACTCCAAGTGGCTATCCTCACTTAGGAAATTATATAGGAGCAATTAAACCATCTCTAGAGCTATTAGATGAAAAATGTGAATCATTTTTGTTTATTGCTGATTTGCATGCTCTTATAAAAGTTTCAGATCCAGAGCAACTAAATCAATTAACACACGGCATCGCTCTAGCATGGATGGCGTCAGGACTAGACCCTCAAAAGACTTATTTCTATAGACAGTCTGATGTGCCTGAAATAACAGAATTAGCTTGGATTCTGAGTTGTGTGGCTGAGAAAGGCCTCCTTAATCGCTCACATGCATACAAAGCTGCAATAGACATTAATAAAGAAAGTGGTAAAAAAGACACTGATGAAGGGATATCAATGGGTCTTTTCTCTTATCCATTATTAATGGCTTGTGATATTTTGGCTCCAAATGCTACACATGTTCCAGTAGGGAAAGATCAGAAGCAACACCTTGAAATAGCAAGAGATATTGCTGAGAAATTTAATAGAAAATATGGCGAGGCATTCAATATTCCTGAAGCTGTAATAAACGAGGAAAAAACTGTTCTAGGCACAGATGGCAGAAAGATGTCAAAAAGTTACAACAATATTGTTCCTATTCTTTCTACTGAAAAGGATCTGAAAAAATCAATTATGACAATAGTTACAAACTCTCAGGAGCCAGGAGAAAAGAAAGATTGGAAAAATAACACTCTGTTCTCAATATATAGCTCCTTTGCCACTGATAGCCAAATAGAAGATATGAAGCATAAATATGAAGATGGCATTAGTTGGGGCGATGCAAAGAATATTGTATTTAGTGATTTAAATGACTTGATTAAGCCTATTAGAGCCAAATATCTAGAGTTAGAGGCGCAGAAATCTGATACAGAAGAGATTCTACAAACCAATGCTAAAGAAGTAAGAAATCATACTCAAGCTCTTATTGCGAAAGTAAAAGATCTTGTTGGTATCAAAAAACTTTAGCAATAAATTTTACTTATGAGCAAGAACAAAAAAGCAGTTCTATTGATTAGTCTTGGTACTCCTGACAGCCCATCATGGTTTGATGTTGCTAGTTATCTAAGTCAATTTCTTGGTGATGGGAGAGTGCTTAGTTCCTTGCCATCTTTTTTAAGATTTCTTCTTGTTAATTTGATCATCGTTCCTACCAGAACATTTTCATCATCCAAGAGTTATAAAGAATTATGGACCGAGCGAGGATCTCCTTTGAAATTTCATATGGAAGATCTTACTAAGAAAGTTAGATATGCTTTACAAGATTCTTATGATGTGGAATATGCTATGCGGTATAAGAATCCCTCACTTGATAATAGGTTGGCAAGTTTCGAAAAGAAGGGGTATGAAGAGATTATCTTGATACCTGTCTTTCCACAATACTCTTCGGCAGCAAATGGCTCTTTCTTAGATTATGCATTAAAAAAGATATCAAAATGGAATGTTATTCCGTCCATAAAAACTGTAAGTCAGTTTTATGATAATGAAGATTTTCTCGAAGCTTTCAAAGAAAACATTCTTAAATTCGATTTAGACTCTTATGACAAGATTGTGTTTAGTTATCACGGTTTGCCAATGAGTCAATTGGACGATACATACAAAACAGGTAAGTGTGATGATAGAAATTGTGAGAATGGTGTAAGTGGAGATAATCATCATTGCTATAAAGCTGCTTGTTATGAAACAACGAAACTATTACTAAATAAATTAGATATTGATAAGGAGAAGGCTATTACTGCATTTCAATCTAGATTAAGCTCAAATTGGGTTAAGCCATTTTCTGATAAAGTTATAGAGGACTTTGCTGATCATGGGATTAAGAATATATTGGTTGTATCTCCTTCTTTTACTGGCGATTGCTTAGAAACAATATTCGAAATAGGAGTTGAATATGAGGAACTATTTATTGAAAAGGGTGGTCAAAAACTAGATTATGTACCATCTCTCAATTCGGATGATAATTGGGTAAAATGTATAGAAGGTATGGTGAAAAAATTATGATGAAAGAAACTTTAGACTTGCAAAAAAAAGCTTTTATAAAAGATGGGCCGCCTACATATAATCAAAGAGTAGATAGCCTCAAGAGATGTATGGCGCTTATCGAGACCCATGACGATCAAATTATTGAAGCCCTAAACCAAGATTATAAGAACAGATCTCATCACGAAATAAGAACATCTGAAATTGATCAGAGCATTAGAAATTTTGCATTTACCTTGAAAAATCTAAAAAAATGGATGAAACCATCAAAAAGAACACCATCATTTGGAACAGGACTCATGGGGGCAAAAACAATTATGAAGCCTATGCCATTGGGCAGTGTTGGAATTATCGCTCCATGGAACTTCCCTGTTGGCATGGTTTTCTATCCAGCTGCTTCTATCCTTGCTGCTGGAAATAAAATTATGGCTAAGCCATCAGAATTTACACCCCATACATCGCAGGTAATGAAGGAGGCAGTAGAAAAGTATTTTGATAAATCTGAATTTGCAGTTTTTCTTGGAGGCCCAGAAGTAGGCGCAGAATTTACTTCTATGCCTTTTGATCACCTTCTCTACACAGGAAGTAATAGAGTCGCTAAAAAAGTATTAGCGAATACTGCTAACAATCTGGTTCCCACAACACTAGAGCTTGGAGGAAAAAGTCCAACTATCATTGCAGAAGATGCTGACCTTAGTTTGGTGGCTAAAAGAATCATGTTTGTTAAAACATTGAATGCTGGGCAGATATGCTTATCGCCAGACTATGTGTTTTTGAAAAGAGGTCTTGAAGATAAATTTATTAGTGAGTTGAAAAATGTATTTGCAGATTTCTACCCAGACGGTAATGAGGATGATTACACATCGATGGTCAATAATCACCACTTTAATAGAATGAGATCCTACTTAGAAGATGCGAAATTGAAGGGCGCTAAAGTAATTAGTTTAGGAGGATTTGATTCCGAACCTAAAGATACAATGACAACCAAAGTCATTATGAATGTAGATGACTCAATGCAAGTTATGCAAGAAGAGATTTTTGGTCCTCTTTTACCAATAAAACTATACGATGAATTATCAGAGGTAGTTGAATATATCAATGCTCATGACCATCCACTAGGTCTTTATTTCTTTGGTAATAAAAAATCAGAACAAGATTTCGTCATCAATAATACACGTTCAGGTGGAGTTACAATTAACGATACTATGTTCCATTTAATGCAATCACACCTCCCATTTGGTGGAGTAGGACCATCTGGATATGGTTATTATTTTGGACATGAAGGATTTCTTAATTTCTCAAATTTACGAGGCATTTATTATCAAACGAAATCTGATGCTGTACTTTCTGTAATGCGTCCTCCAAGAGGCAAAGCATTTGGTATCTTCTCGAAGATAATGAAGAAGCTCAGTTGAACACTTTTCTAAGCAAAATATCTTTTAGGTATCTATTTCAAAAGGGCAGCAAGAAACTATCTTCCTTAACTATCCTCACCACCTTAGGTATTGGGATCGGTACTGCTGTATTGATTGTTGTGCTTTCTATAATGAATGGTTTTGAAAGGGAGCTGCAGAATAGAATTCTGGGAGTAATTCCTCATATAACACTAGAGAAAGAGGGCGGTTTTGAGAATCTCGAGATAGTTGCTGAACAATTAAAAACACATCCTGATGTCATAGATGTTGCGCCATATCTTTCTACCCAAATTGTTATTAACAATAATGATGTTTCTAAAGGCATAAATTTAAAAGGCACCTCTAAAGATTCTGAAATATCTATTATCCCAGATAATATGCTTATAGGATCCTTAGAAGGCTTAAAGCTAGGCTCAAACATCATTCTGGGTGAAGCTTTAGCTTATGATTTGAATGTAGGCCCTGGAGATAGCGTTAAACTTGTCAATATTAATGAATCTAACCCTTTGATAGGCATACCAAGAATTATTTCTTTTAAAGTATCAGGAATCTTCTCAGTTGGGTCAGAGGTAGATCAAGGATATGCACTCATAGACAATGAGCTATTTAAAAGCTTCATAAAGCCCATAAATGGTGAAGGTATAGAGATTAGAGTGACTGATGTGCTCATAGCTAGAGAGATAGGCAGAGACTTGATAGCAGGCTTGGAAAACGATGGTTATGATGTCCGCTTATCTAGTTGGGATCAACTTTATGGAGGCTTATTTAGAGCTGTTCAACTTGAAAAAATAATGGTTTCTTTATTGATGTCTTTGATACTACTAGTGGCTATTATCAGTTTACTGATATCAATAAACAATTTAATAAAAACTAATGAGAAAGAAATCGCAATTTTGACAACAATGGGGTATTCAAGAGGTCAGATTCAATTAATATTTCTTCAACTTATTTTTACAGTTGGGGTTATTGGAATAATTTTAGGCAACCTTCTTGGTTACCTATTTGCCTCAAACATTACTGAATTCTTGCTATTTTTATCTAGAACATTCGATATATCCATGCTG
>CEVX01009934.1_pt1 | contig 12239 bp, 12 predicted proteins | sample 356561 | NCBI WGS metagenome assembly CEVX01 (sample SAMEA2623886, study PRJEB7988) | marine metagenome | biome: marine biome (ENVO:00000447); feature: surface water layer (ENVO:00002042); material: "saline water (ENVO:00002010), including plankton (ENVO:xxxxxxxx)" | depth 5 m | reverse complement strand
TCAAAAATTAGATCCGTCCAACAAAAAGCCGTTATGTTAACAGAAGATGAGAATATAGTTAGCGTTAATTTTGCTATTCAATATGATGTTAAAGATGCCAGTGACTTTATTTTTAATCTTAGAGACCCAGATGAAACATTAACAGCAGCTGGTGAAAGCGCAATCAGGGAAGTTTTGGGTAAAAATAAAATGGATTTTGTCATAACTGAAGGAAGAGAGTCCATAGCTGCATCTACTAAAGATTTATTACAAACTGTTTTAGATAGCTATAATTCAGGCATTAATGTTCAATCGGTCAATATCCTAGAGGCACAGCCGCCCGAGCAGGTTCAAGATGCTTTTTCCGATGCAATTCGTGCCCGAGAGGATGAACAAAGATATATTAATGAGGCTGAGGCGTATAAAAATGAAATCATACCTCTTGCTCGCGGTAAGGCAAAACAGATTATTGAAGAAGCAAAAGCTTACAAGGTAAAATTAGTCAAATCTGCTGAGGGTGAAGCAATAAGGTTCACACAACTTCTCACTGAATATCAAAAAGCTCCTGATGTTACGAGAGAGCGTCTTTACTTAGAGTCAGTTGAAGCTGTTCTCGGAAACACTACAAAAGTCATGATAGATATTGACGGTGGAAATAATTTGCTTTATTTACCGCTTGATAAAATTTTAGAACCAAGAATGTCTAACAGTAATCGTGCATCAAACTTTGTTAATGACAGTGATAAAAACTCATTAGCAGATAAGATTAGAAATAATCGAGATAGCTTTAACAATAGAAAGAGAAACCTATACAATGAATAATAGAAATATATTAACAATTATCTTAGCGTTATTTATCGTCATAGTATCTTCTACATTTATTGTAGATGAAAGGGAAGTTGCAATAAAATTTAGATTGGGTGAAATAGTCAGAACATATCAAGAACCTGGTTTATATTTTATGATACCTTTTGTTAATAATATCAAAAAATATGACTCAAGATTACTCACAATGGATTCAAAACCGGAACAGTTTTTAACAAATGAAAAAAAGAATGTAATAGTTGATTCATTTGTTAAATGGAAAATTACTGGCCCGGAAAACTTCTATAGATCATCTAAAGGTGATGAGAGAATAGGAATTAATCGATTATCACAAATTATTAATGATTTGACGAAAAGTGAGTTTAGTAAAAGAACAATTAATGAGGTTGTTTCTGGTGATAGAGTTGAATTAATGAATATTGTTAGAAGAGAAGCAAATCAAATATCTGAGGCTTTAGGGATTACGGTAGTAGATGTTAGAGTAAAAAAAGTAGATCTTCCCGATGAGGTAAGTAACTCTGTATATGCTCGTATGGTAAAAGAAAGAGCAACTGTAGCAAAATCATTTAGATCCAAAGGTAAAGAGGAGGCTCAAGGAATATCAGCAACCGCTGAAAGGGAATCCGCAACTATAATAGCCGAAGCTTATAAGAAATCACAAGAAATTAAAGGTGAAGGGGATGCAATATCCACCGAAACTTATGCAAAAGCATATAATTTAAATCCTGAATTCTACTCTTTTTATAGAAGCTTAACAGCATATAAAGAGACTTTTGATGCAAAACAAGATGTGTTAGTTATTCAGCCAGATTCTGATTTTTTCAAGTATTTCAATAACTCATCAGGTAGGAACTAATAGATCTCTGGCTGTTAGTCTTGCTTGCCATATCCTTATCTATAATTATAGAGGGAATGATTTTGTTTATTTCGCCTCGAGCATTTAGAAATCTTCTTTTATATTTTAACAATCTGAGCGATAATTCTTTGAGAATACTAGGGCTTATCTGTATGATATTGGGGTTAACTATATTTTTATTGGTTATTTAGCGTGATAATTATGAAATCAAAGAATTTTTTTATACCTGATGGCGTTGAATATTTCATGCCAGAGGATGCGGTTAAATTTGAAAAGCTTAAATCCAAGATACTAAACATATATTCAAAATATAAATATCAATATATTATTCCACCTATTTTTGATAGTTTAGACAATCTCTTGAATCTTAAGTCTACAGATTTAGATAGCGAGACTACATTTGTTCTAGATAAATCATCACGAAGCGAGGTTGGTATTAGAGCTGATATCACACCACAAATCTCTAGGATTGACTATCAAGTTAGCAAGGGAAAAGGTAATACAAGATTTTCATATATGGGGGATATACTTAGATTATCACCAGGACCATTTGATAGATTAAATCCTTATCAAACTGGCGCAGAATACTTTGGTAAAATCTCTCAATCAGTAGATATAGAGATAATAAAATTAATGATTGATATTATTTCTCTCTCAAAACAAAAAAAAATTATAATTGAACTTGGAGATTTATCATTTGTTAATAATTTACTTAATGAACTAGAACTAATCCCAGAAGATAAAGCCATATTAATTGATCTAATTAATTTTAAGTCAAAATTAGAAATTAATGATTTTTTTAAAAAGAATAAATTAAATAACAAAAAGCTAGTATTATTAATCGAGTTGTTAAATTTATCAGGAGATATTAATGTACTTAAAGAACTTAAAATATTAATTAAGTCATTTAAGCTTAAGTTATCCAAAGAATTTAATGATCTAACATCTATAGCTAAAGCTATAAACAAATTTAGAGGAATCTCAGAAGTACAAATAGATTTATGCGAACTACATGGTTTCAATTACCAATCAAGTCTAATTTATGCGGCTTTTGTTCCACATTTAAGAAAAGAAGCTGCAAGAGGTGGTAGATATAATGCTTATAATATTAACTCTAAGAATATTAGATTAGCTACTGGTTTCAGTTTAGATATTAAAGATATTTTTAATCTATCATTGGGGAGAAGAGATATACATGTCTAATGTACTTTTAGTAGGCACACATTGGGGAGACGAAGGCAAAGGTAAGATTGTTGATGTGCTGTCTGAATCAGTATCAGGTTGTGTTAGATTTCAGGGCGGGCATAATGCAGGTCATACATTAGTTATTGACGATGTTAAAACTATACTTCATTTGATTCCCTCAGGAATATTAAGAGACGAAGTTAAGTCTATAATTGGAAATGGAGTAGTCATATCTTTAGAGGCTTTGAATAAAGAGCTTGATGATTTAATATCTAAAAAAATTAAGATTGATAATAAATTATTTATTAGCGAGTCTTGTCATGTAATATTACCTACTCATATAGCTTTAGATATTGCTCGGGAAAAATCACTTGGAAAATCCTCGATTGGCACTACAGGCAGAGGTATAGGGCCAACATATGAAGATAAAGTTGCCCGCAGAGGCATAAGATTAATTGATTTTTTTAATCATCAAAATCTTAAAAAAAAGCTCGAAAAATCAATGGAGTATCATAACTTTATTCTGACTAAATATTATAAAGAAGAGTCTATCTCGGTCGATGATACTCTAAACACACTAATGCCAATTTTTAATAAAATTAAAAAATTTATTTGTGATGTCATACCTTTGATATTAGAACTCAATAATCAATCGAATATAATTTTTGAAGGAGCACAAGGTGCGATGTTAGACGTTGATCATGGAACATATCCATACGTCACATCATCAAACACCACTCTTTCAGGCATGATTTCTGGTACCGGAATTGGCGTTGATAAAGTTAACTATTCACTTGGAATCACGAAAGCCTATACTACTAGAGTCGGACATGGCCCTTTTCCTTCTGAACTAGATAATGAACTTGGTTTAAATATTGCAAAATGGGGTGGAGAAGTCGGTGCCACAACAGGAAGAGCGAGAAGATGTGGATGGTTGGATTTGAAGATTTTAGAAAAATCTATTGAACTAAATCGTATAGATGGAATTGCTCTTACGAAACTTGACGTTTTAGATAATCTTGAGTCAATAAAAATTTGCACAAGCTATGGTGCAATTAATTATGATACTTTTGAAGTGGATGATTTAGAGTATATTGAACTTGAAGGATGGCAATCATCTACTGTAGGAATTACAAATATGGCTGACTTACCAAAAAAAGCTATAGAGTATATTAAAACTATTGAAGAATTATCAAAAAGACCAATTGTTATGATTTCTACGGGACCATCAAGAAATCAAATAATATCCGTAAAAAATATTTTCTCATAAAATATGACACCTAAAAAAAACCCAATATATATTTATGGATTACACACATGTAATGCACAGTTAAAGCTAAATCCCACTAACATAAAAAATATTTATATTAAAAAACCACCTTTTAATAATCAAATCAAAAGTATAATTAATGAAATAAAAAAAAATAAATTACAAATTTCTGAAGTTGATAAAGATTTTTTGACAACATTATGTTTATCTGCAAAACATCAAGGTATCATTTTTGAATTATCTGAAAATATCACATCTGGGTTCGACATTGATTTATTTTTACAAACAGAGCCGAATCCATTTATAGTGATACTGGATTCGATTCAGGATCCTCGAAACTTAGGTTCATGCATCAGATCTGCAAATGCCGCAGGTGTCTCTTTAATAGTTAAAAAAAAATCGAACTCATGTGAGATTTCACCGTTAGTCCATAAAGCCGCTTCAGGAGGTCTCCAGGGTCTTTCTCTCTTAGAAGTAAATAATCTTCCTAATGTAATAAAAAAATTTAAAAAGAATAACATAACAATACTAGGTACATCAGATAACGCTCCAATGAGTATCTATGATTTGAAACCTATTGATTCTGGGGTTGCAGTTATAGTCGGCTCTGAAGGAGAAGGTGTAAGCCATTCGTTGTTACAACTTTGTGATGATACATGCAGGATACCTATATATGGCTCTGTTGAGTGTCTTAATGTTGCTGTGGCAACTGGAATCATTCTATATCAGATACAGAAAAATATTAAAAAAATTAAATGATTATTTGATATATTTTTGATACTAAAGTAGTATTCGCATATTGGACTAAAAGTATGAAAAATTACGAATTATTATTAATGTTTAATGTCAATCAGGATGAGTCTACTGAGCAGACTATAGCCAAGTATAAGGATATTGTATCTACTAAAGGCGGTACTGTTGATAGGTATGAAGACTGGGGAATAATGAAATTGGCATATAATATCAACAAAATCAATAAAGCAAGGTATATACTGCTCAATTTTGAAGCTGATAACAATGTTTTAAAAGAACTATCTGAACTTATTAAATTCAATGATAATATTTTGAGACATATGTTTATATCACAAGATAAAAAAATCACAGAACCCTCAATAATGATGCAAAATAAAGAGAGAGCATAAAAAATGACAGAAGAATTAACAAAGAAAAAGTCAGATATGATCGATCAAATCGATTATAAAAATCTTGGTTTCTTGAAAAAATTTATATCAGAGTCCGGAAAAATCTCACCACGCAGAGTAGCTGGTACTTCTGCCAAGGAGCAAAGAAAAGTTAATAAAGCAATTAAAATTGCCAGACATTTAGCGTTATTGCCATTCTGTGATAATCATAAACAATAATGGATATCTTACTTCTAAAAAATATTAAAAATCTTGGTGAAATTGGGAGTAAAGTCTCAGTCAAATCTGGTTATGCGCGTAACTATTTAATACCTAAGAATTATGCAATGCTCCCGACAAAAGCAAATCTTGCTATCATAGATCAGCAAAAACAGGAATTACTTAAAAAAGAAGAGGAATTGCGAGCAGTAGCTATTTCTCAAAAAGAGAAATTTGATGGTTACATAATGAGTTTTGAAGTCAATGTCCAAGAAGAAGATGATAAGCTTTTCGGCTCAATAACACTCCAGAATATAATCGATAAATTGCGAGAAGATGGTTTTGAGCTTGAGAAAAAACAAGTTAATCTTCCATCAGGACCAATAAAAAATTTTGGTGAAGACTATAGTATTAATATCGGTCTTCATGTTGATATAAATGTTACAGTTCCTATAAAGTTAGTCAAAAATTCTGCCCCCGCCCCTGTTTCAGTTGGTAGCGCTGTACTTGATACTACCAATTCATCTACTTCTGAATAAAAGATAACACCCCTACAAAATCCATTGCTTTTCAGTTAAGATAAGTAATGGAAACTAAACTACCATCTATACCTAAATCTTTAGAGGCAGAACAGGCATATCTTGGCTCGTTAATCATGGACTCTTCATCTTGGGATCAAGTCTCCCATATTCTTGAAGCAAAAGATTTTTTTGATATGAATAATAAAATTATATATTCTGAAATATATGATTTAGCTTCTGCAGGTCAGGTTATAGATGTCGTTGTTTTAGAAGATTGTTTACGTAGTAAGGGAGTATTAGATAAAGTTGGTGGCATACAGTATCTGGGACAGTTAGCTAGAAAAGTTCCAACCTCAGCACATATAAAAGCTTATGCAGATATTATTAAAGAAAAATCAATTATGAGAGAATTGATTAATATAAGCACTAGAACTATTCAGACAGTCCATCAAAGCGAACAAGGTGATGTAAAAAATATACTTGATAAAGCAGAATCAGACATCTTCGGTATAACGGAAATGTCTAGTGTTAATGATGGTTTAAAGAAAATTGGTCCTGTCGTCCACTCATATATTGAAACAGTTTATGATAAAAAAAATAATGATGAGTTAGATTATCTTTTAACTGGATACAAAGAGTTCGACAAATTAGTTGCTGGACTTCAAAAATCGGACCTTATAATCATCGCCGGTCGTCCATCTATGGGTAAAACTGCCTTTGCAATGAATATTGCCCAGGACATTGTCTTTAAACAACATAAGAAAGTGGCATTTTTTAGTTTAGAAATGTCCGCCCAATCAATAGCATTAAGGATGCTTTCTTCTCTTAGCTCTGTTTCACAACAAAAAATACGTACAGGCGATTATGAAGCTTCTCCACAAGACACTAAATCAGTTACATCAGCAATTGAAATGATGAATGACTGTGATTTTTACATTGATGACACCGCCGCTATATCTCCAATGGACCTTAGATCAAAAGCTAGAAGACTGAAAAGAGAATCAGGCATTGATATGATTGTTGTTGATTATTTGCAGTTGATGTCTATCCCGCGCTATTCTGAAAATAGAGTTAACGAGATAGCAGAAGTTACACGTTCACTTAAAGCAATAGCAAAGGAACTGGATATTCCTGTTGTTGCTCTCTCACAGTTAAATAGGGGTGTAGAATCTAGAAATGATAAAAGACCTTTTTTATCTGACTTAAGAGAGTCGGGGTCTATTGAACAAGATGCAGATTTAATAATTTTTTTATATAGAGAAGAGGTATATGATTCTAACACCGATCAAAAAAATATTGCTGAAATACGAGTAGAAAAACATAGAAATGGACCAACAGGATTTATAAAACTTACATTCGTACCACACTGTACACGATTTGAGGATCACCATCCCCAAGTCTATGACGGGGTAGGTGAATACTAATAACTCACTCTTCCAATAGGTTTAATTTTCCTTTTTTACCTTCCCAGTCTTTAGCATCGATAGGAGCATCTTTGATATTAGTCAATATAGGCCATTTTTTAGATAATCTTCTATTTATCTCTAAAAACTCTCTATCTATATCTGTAATATCTTCATCAGAAACTATTGCATTTATTGGACATTCAGGTTCACATAAACTGCAGTCTATGCACTCATCTGGATCAATTACCAAAAAATTTGGACCTTCATGAAAACAATCAACTGGGCAGACTTCAACACAGTCAGTATATTTACACTTTATACAATTTTCTGTGATAACATATGTCATAGAATTTATTCTGCACTAAACTATTAATATTTGCACATGAAAAAAATAAAAAAAGTCGTCTTTCCTGTAGCTGGTTTAGGTACTAGGTTTCTACCAGCAACGAAAGCAAGTCCAAAAGAAATGTTGCCCATTGTGGATAAACCCCTAATTCAATATGCTGCTGAGGAAGCAGTGAACTCTGGTATTAAGCAGCTAATATTTGTTATTGGAAGAACAAAAAACACAATCATAGATCATTTTGATTCGGCACCAGAGCTGGAATCTGAATTAATTAATAAAAAAAAGACAGCATTACTTAAAATTGTACAAAAGATTGTACCAAAAAATGTTGATTGTATTTTTGTACGACAAAATTCGCCTGCAGGTCTTGGACACGCAATCTACTGTACTAAAAATATTATTAATAATGATCCCTTTGCTGTTATTTTAGCTGATGATCTTATCAAATCTCAAACACCTTGCCTGAAACAAATGATTGATATATATAATGATAAACAATCAGCAGTTTTAGCACTTGAAAAGATTAATAAAAAAGATGCGGATAAGTATGGTATTGTCGAATTTCAATCTAAAGAAAAAAATATTTATGATATCAAGTCAATTATTGAGAAACCTTCGCCAAAGGCCGCTAAATCTAATTTAGGTGTAGTCGGACGATATATTTTACCTGCTAATATTTTTGATTATATTAGCAAATTGAAGCCCGGAACCTCAAATGAAATTCAGCTAACCGATGCTATTTCATCTCTACTTAATAATCATAATATTTATGGCTATGAATTTGATGGAGCGAGATTTGATTGTGGTAGCAAAATTGGCTATCTCAAGGCAACAGTCGAATATGCTATTGATCATAAAGAAGTAAGTAAAGATTTTAAAAAATATTTGAAAAATATAAAAATTTAAAAATTACATTGATGATATTGGATTTATCATTTATGATGCTTTAAATTATTCCTCGGTAGCTCAGTTGGTAGAGCGAGTGACTGTTAATCACCAGGTCGGCGGTTCGAGTCCGTCCCGAGGAGTAAATCAGAGCGAATCGATAATTCTTCTCATTGCTTTTTCAAGAGTAGGCATATCTATAGCAATAGATATTCTTATATGCCCTTCTGAGCCAAATGCACTACCAGGGACTACTGCAACTTTAGCATTGTTTAATAAGTGCAACGCTAACTCTTTATCATCTTTAATAGAAGCACTATTTTTTATATATCCATGAAATGATGGAAAAACATAAAAAGTTCCATCTGTTTCTTTACATACTACCCCATCAATTTTATTTAATTGATCTACGACAAAATCGTGCCTTATCTTATATTGTTCTTTCATGGATGGTAGTTCTTTACAATCCTGAGATAGTGCTGCACATGCTGCAGCTTGCGAAATTGAACTAGCACACGATGTGCTCTGAGATTGTAATGTTTTCATTTTCTTTATTATATCCTTACTACCAGCAGCATAGCCAATTCGCCAACCAGTCATTGAATATGCTTTTGAAACACCATTTAGTATTATTATTCTTTCTTTTAGATTCGGACACACATTAGCTAAATTGTGAAATTTTTCATTATGCCAATGAATATGTTCATAGATATCATCTGATGATATAAAAATGTCTTTATATTCTTCTAAAACTTTTCCTATTTTTTCCAGCAGCATAGAATTAAAATATTTTCCACTGGGATTGTTTGGACTATTAAGCATAAAAAGTTTCGTTCTATTAGTGATAAGACTTTCAAGAAGATTTGGATCTATTTCAAAATTATCATCATAATTAGTCTCGAGAAGAATTGGTTTTCCGCCTGAATATATTACCATGTCAGCATATGATACCCAGTATGGCTGTGGAATTATAACTTCATCGCCATCATTGATTAATACTTGTAATAAATTAAATATTGATTGCTTACATCCAGCGGATATAATTATTTCATCCTTGGAATAATCTAAGTTATTCTCTTTTTTGAATTTTGAAATAACAGCTTCTTTAAGTTCAGGCGTCCCGTCTACAGAAGTATATTTCGTTTTACCTTGATCGAGAGCTATTTTAGCAGCATCTTTAATATACTGGGGAGTATCAAAATCTGGTTCACCTACGGTTAGAACAATAACATCTTCTCCATTCTGACGCATTTCATTCGCCTTGGATGTCAGAGCCATTGTAGAAGATGGTTTAATTAATTTTATTCTATTTGAGAACGTCAACGTATTTCCTTGATATGTAATATTAGCTTAAATAAGTCTTTTAAGTCAACTTCATGTTAAAATATATTCAAATGAAGAAGTTTAATCTTAAATCTAATTATAGCCCTGCTGGCGATCAACCAATAGCGATAAATTCTCTAATTGATGGTATCAGCAATCATGAAAAGCATCAGACTTTGCTAGGTGTAACTGGATCCGGTAAGACTTACACAATGGCAGAGGTTATAAAACAAACCGGCAAAACCACGTTAATAATGGCACCAAATAAAACATTGGCTGCTCAACTGTATTCGGAAATGAGAGATTTTTTTCCTGACAATTCTGTTGAATATTTTGTTTCTTATTATGATTATTATCAGCCCGAAGCTTATGTCCCTGTGTCAGACACATTTATAGAGAAAGATGCCTCACTAAATGAACATATCGAGCAGATGAGACTGTCTGCCACAAAATCCTTAATAGAAAGGAAAGATGCTATTGTTGTAGCTAGTGTTTCTGCCATATATGGTCTAGGTGACCCAAAAACATATTTCAAAATGAAACTGCATTTAGTTGAGGGCGATATAATAGATCAAAGGAAGATATTGCGGCGTCTCAGTGAATTACAGTACACTAGAAATGATTTAGAGTTAAGAAGAGGGACTTTTCAAGTCAAAGGAGAGATAATCGATATATTTCCAGCTGACTCTGAAAAAGAAGCTCTAAGGATTGAGTTATTTGATAAAGAAATTGAAAATTTATATTTATTTGACCCATTGACAGGTCAAATTATTAAAAAATTAAAAAGATTCACTGTTTTCCCAAAAACTCATTATGTCACACCCAAAGAAATAATGGATAATGCTGCCATTCAAATCAAAGCCGAATTAAAAGAACGGTTAATTCATTTTCAAAAAGAAAATAAAATTTTAGAAGCACAAAGACTAAAAGAAAGAACCAATTATGATTTAGAGATGATTGCTGAAATGGGTTATTGTTCTGGTATAGAAAATTATTCAAGATATATTTCAGGAGGCAAACCCGGCGAGCCTCCTCCCTGTTTATTAGATTATCTTCCTAAAGATGGATTAATAATTTTAGACGAAAGCCATGTAACAGTTCCTCAGCTAGGTGGAATGTATCGAGGCGATCGATCTAGAAAACAAACACTTGTTGATTATGGTTTTAGATTACCATCAGCTCTGGATAATAGACCTTTAATGTTTGAGGAGTTTCAAAAATATGGCTTTCAAACAATCTATGTATCTGCAACTCCTGGACCATATGAAATTGAAAAATCTGATAGAATTACCGAGCAGGTAATTAGACCTACAGGATTAATTGATCCATCTGTAGAAGTTAGACCTTCATCTAATCAAGTAGAAGATTTCTTATCAGAAATTTCTAAAGTAGTTAAAAACAAAAACAGAATATTAGTGACGACATTAACAAAAAAATCAGCTGAGAACTTAGCCGAGTATTTTACCGATGAGTTTAAATATAAAGCTAGGTATCTTCATTCTGACATTAATACAGTTGAAAGATCCGAAATTATTCGAGATTTACGATTAGGTATATTTGATGTGCTTATAGGAATTAATCTATTGCGGGAAGGACTAGATGTACCTGAGGTAGAGCTCGTAGCAATTTTTGATGCAGATAAAGAAGGTTTTTTAAGATCAGATAGATCTTTAATACAAACAATAGGTAGAGCTGCCCGCAATATAAAAGGCAGAGTAATCTTATATGGTGACACTATAACTAAATCCATGCAGACTGCTATTGATGAAACAGAGCGTAGAAAAGCAGTTCAATTAGCTCATAATAAAAAACATAATATAAAACCAGCAGGCATCCAGAAAGCAATTAATGAAGCTTTAGATCAAGATATTTATGTTTCTGATAAGAAGATATCTAAATTAACTCTTATTTCAAATATTAAGAAAAACTTCCCTAAAATTAAAGGAGATAATGCTGTTTCTGTTATAAAAGATTTAGAAAAAATAATGTATTCGCATGCAAAGGATTTAGAATTTGAAAAAGCGGCAAAAATCAGAGATCAAATAGAATCTCTTCAAGCAAATTTTTTAGATATGCCAAGTCAGTCAATAAGCACTGATAAGAAGAGACGGGGGTGAGATTATCAAATATAATTAGCTTGAGAATAGCGTATTTGCATGTTAATTTTACATGACTTAGGCGCGTAGCTCAGCTGGTTAGAGCGCCACCTTGACATGGTGGAGGTCGTTGGTTCGAGTCCAATCGTGCCTAAAATATAGAATTATGTATAAAGTAAAAATAGACAATAAAACAATAGATATAGA
>CEVX01048560.1_pt1 | contig 12247 bp, 10 predicted proteins | sample 356561 | NCBI WGS metagenome assembly CEVX01 (sample SAMEA2623886, study PRJEB7988) | marine metagenome | biome: marine biome (ENVO:00000447); feature: surface water layer (ENVO:00002042); material: "saline water (ENVO:00002010), including plankton (ENVO:xxxxxxxx)" | depth 5 m | reverse complement strand
TAGCGTTTCTTTTCCTTTTCGCTTTTGGGGAGATTCAAGGAAGTGAAAAAAAACCAAATTATTTGTTTAAAGAAAATATCTCTCGCTCTGTTCTTGAGAACTATTTAGCTCGAAGTGCGACAGTTGCCTCTTTGCTTCATCTAGCCTTGGATGATGACTTACGGATGATTCAAAACACTGGAGTTAAATTTGCCGGTCGTGTGATTTGGATGTGGGGTAACGAATCTAAAATAGATGCTCTAATTGATAAAGGAGCACCTTTTGTTAAGCAAATCCATCAAATAGATTCAGATATTATTCTTCAGGGTGCCATCTTCGAAATTGTCACAACTGATGTAAATAATGTTAAAATACCATCTGCGGTATTTAAGGAGTTTAGTTTAAGTCCAGAGAATAGAAATTTTGACTATAAAAAAATGATATATCCATTAGGCCGGAGAGTTAATCACTGGGAAAAAGGGGCTTCAGTCCCGGATATGAGCAGAATTGAAACAAAAATGTGGTTTTTTTATGTAGCCAAGCGTTGGATTGATATGGGCCTTGAGGCAATTCATTTTGGGCAGGTGGAAATTATGGATGACCGTGACAGAAAGCATATTCACTGGAGAGATATAATGGCTCGCATTCGCAGTTATGCAAAGAAACATGCTCGTCGAAATCTTGTTCTTTGCGATGCACATGTTCCAAGTGGAGGTATTGTGCATGATGGCAAGCTAATGTTCGATCTTCATTCATTTCCTTCACGGCCTAAATCGTTAAATGGGCGACCGCATCAAGCTATTTTAGAAAAGGGATTTAGCGATAGTATATATGGTCGAAGCGCCGGTGGAATAAGTCCAAGTGGATGGGCTTGTGATTCATTACCTTATATTGTTGAGATAGATAATTTTGGTAATTCAGATCATCCTGGTAAATATCTTGAATCTGACAAAATTCATGTTTGGGGCTGGGATGAAATTAATTGGTTTATAAATCAGTCAGAGTCATATCGTAACAAATGGTTAGAGTACGCTTACAAATGGGTGAGAGAGAATGATTCTAATGGTTACTTCCAGCTGCCTTTGCGTAGATTTCAACATTATTCAGCAAGTATGGTGGGGCCAAAAGGTAAAAGGCAGGAGGATACCATCAAGAGGATTTGGCTAAACTTGAGTAAGACAAAAAAAGACGAGGAGTGAATATTCAAACTCTCCGTCGCCTGAACGAATTAATAATTTTTTTCGCTCTATTATTTCAACCTGTCTAACTAGATGTATTGAATCTGATTAATGAGAAAATCGCAGTTTACGAATGATGAAAAGCAAACTGAGAATTTTACAATTTTGCTCCATTCAAATTAATATAGTTTAAATCCATTAATTTGAAAATTTTATAAAATTCCTCTGTAAGGATTTTGTCTACATCAAAATAATGCATTTCATTAACAAAATCATTTTCTTCTAATGTGTATATTCTATTCATACATTCTTTTATTTGTGAATAGATTAAGTTCTGTTCTTTGCGAGGTGACATTAGAATTTTTTTATAAAAAAAGGTGACCGACTAAGGCAAAAGTCGGCCACCTCGACACTAACTGTTTACAAGTAACAAAAACAACCGCGTGTAAAAGAAATGATTATAAATTCAATGCTCATGGAAGTTACATTGCCATAGATTCACTGCCCAACGAATCAGCTGGAGAGTAAGCTGGTTGGCCATGTTCACTAACATCCAATCCCAGTTTTTCTTCTTCCTCTGAAACTCTTATGCCTCCTATAGCTTTCAATATGTGACAAAGAGCAAAAGAGAATATAAAGGCAAATGCGCAGACAGATAAACATCCAATAAGCTGACCGCCTATTGTATAGCCGCTTCCGGTAGTATCAAATAATGCGCATGCTAAAGTTCCCCAAATTCCGCATATACCGTGAACAGAAATTGCTCCTACTGGGTCGTCAATTTTCAAAACACTGTCGAAAATAATTACCGAAACAAACATTATAACCCCAGCGATTGCTCCAATACCAATTGCTCCAATAGGGGAAACAATATCTGCATTAGCAGTGATTCCTACCAAGCCGGCAAGTACCCCGTTCAAAGCCATGGATAAGTCAGGCTTTCCAAACTTAATCCAAGCTACAGAAATTGCCGCAATTGCTCCTGCACATGCAGCGAGTGTGGTAGTGGTAAAGACTAATCCTAATGGACCAGGGTTAGCAGATAGAACAGAACCCCCGTTAAATCCAAACCATCCTAAAAACAATAGAAATACACCTATGGTAGCAAGCGGCATACTGTGGCCAAGTATTGGTTTTACTTTTCCATTAACATATTTACCACTTCTTGGCCCTAACACAATAACAGCTGCAAGTGCGGCGAAACCGCCAAAGGCATGAACTACTGTAGACCCTGCGAAGTCTTTAAATCCAGCATCTCCATTTAAGCCGCCTAACCATCCTCCGCCCCAGTGCCAAGAACCTGCGATAGTGTAACCGAAGCCAACGAGAATTGTGGCATATATCATAAATGTCCCAAGTTTAATTCTTTCGGCGACCGCTCCTGATACAATTGTTGCCGCTGTAGCTGCGAACATGGATTGGAAAATAAAGTCACCGTATCCTGTCATAGCTAGATCTAGACCTCCATAGCTAAATGTAGAACCTCCATCGGCATTTAAATCACCGATACTACCTCCTAGAGCTAGCCAGCCACCGATAATCCAACTGTCTCCGGGATAGTGAGTGTTGAATCCCCACAAGGCATAAGTCAAAACACCGATAGAGATAATAAAAACATTTTTGAAAAGAATATTAACAGTATTTTTTGCCTGACATAAACCGGACTCTAAGCAGGCAAAACCTAAGTGCATTATAAATACAAGGGCTGCTGCAATTACTGTCCATAGCATGCTAGTTGTGAAGAAATCAAAGGCCGGAGCATAAACGCCAGATTCTTGAACCATTTCTACAAATGCTGGTCCATATTCATTTACGGCTTCTTCTTTTTCATTTTTCTCTAAAAGTGGTCCAAGATCGCCTATATTAGTTGATGGCGGTGGAGAAGGAGCTGATTCTTGCGCCAATATTTCCATTGGCAATAATGTTAATAGTGTAAAAAGAAATACACTTTTCAGTGAACCGATTAATTTCGTTCTCATATAATTAGATTTAATATTATTATTTCGCTCTGACATTGTTACTTTGTACAAAATGTTAAGCACGATATTCTATTAGCACTCTTCTTGCCAAATTTTCATAATATTTAATACATCGATTCTAAGTTGCTTATTAGCAATAATTTAAATTAATTAATCAAATGATTATCTGAAGCTTTTTGAACTTTATACTCTGTCGTTTTAAATTCTTTCTGTAGATTTTTATCCATTTGAGTGGGATGATAGAAACCTTTAATTAGAAGAGAGTGTTGCTCAAATTATACAGACAAGTGACAAAGTAACATTCCATTTAATTGAACTTTTTTTTCGATAGAAAAGTAGGTGGTACGCCACCTTACGTTGCCGTGGTTTGTAGTCTTACTAACCCGCATTCCGCTAACATCCGCTAACCGATTTTGCGAAAAGCTAACAGATAGTGAGGAATGGGAACTGAAAGAATAATCTCGAACTGAGTTATTTCTTAGGAAAATTGGTGCACTCGAAAGGACTCGAACCTTCACGCCTTTAGGGGCACAACCACCTCAAGGTTGCGTGTCTACCAATTCCACCACGAGTGCACTTAAGGGGTGGACAAAGTGCAAAATAGTGTTGGCTTTTACAAGCGGTTTTTTAATTTTATTCAATTTTAAGGTTTGCTTGGTTGATTTGCTTGGCCCCTTGCACTTGAATTGATTGATGTGACTATTAGCTCCTATAATGCGCATATGCTTCGTCTAATTTGTTTTTTATTCATAGCAACCTTTTTTTTGGGCTGCAAAGTGGTAAATAATCAGGAATATCCTGTTGGTATTTATTCAGTTGGTAGTTCTGCAAATCTTCCAGATGTTGCTGAGGCTGGTTTCAATCTAGTTACAGGGCCTGCAGATATTGATTATTTGGATACTGCTGAAAGGAATGGGCTGAGGGTTTTGGCTTCGCCTGGATCATCTGCAGGGGCATCATTTAATTCTGCTAAGGCTCGATCAAAAATAGCCCAATTAGACAGACATCCAGCATTATGGTCTTGGTATCTAATCGATGAACCGGATATGCAAAGGGTATCTCCCATGAAGGTGAAGGAGGCTCATAATGTTATAAAGCGCGCTGGAGCGATTAAGCCTACAAGTGTGGTTCTTTATAAGGGGGATGAGTCTCAGTGGTATGGTAACATTGCTGACATTACAATGGTAGATCGTTATCCGGTTCCATGGCTGCCTTTAGCTAATTTCTCTCAACATATTCATAAAGCTCGACTTGCGACAGATTCAGAAAGACCTCTAATCGCTGTGATTCAGTCATTTGATTGGAGTGCTCATAAGAGCGTGCTTCCGGGTGAAGAAAATTTAAGACCTCCAACTGAATACGAATTACGCAGTATGACCTATAGTGCTTTGGCACGCGGTGCGAATGGAATATTTTACTACAGTTATGCTGATATGCTGTTAAAAGAGAATAAATATCCTGAGCTTTGGTCTGCGCTAAAGAGAGTGGTAGCGGAAGTGAGACAGCGTGATGTATTATTTAATGCAGAACATGTTTGGTGGCCAAAGGCACATCATTTTGAGAATCAAGATACGCGTTTCAATTCTGCGCTTGAGGCGAGTGTGCAGTCAGTTCTTTTAAATGTTAAGTTGGGTGATAAATCTATCCTGCCGGGACATTATATTCTCGCAGTTAATACAACTCCGCTATTTCACACTTATCGGTTTCGTTTGCCTTGGAATGTAGTTGATCCAGTTCCGGTAACGTTTGAGGATCGTTTTGCAATTTCAGATGGCACATGGGTTGCTGAACGATTTGAGCCATTTGCTGTTCACATTTATGGCCCATTACCATTCGCGAAAAGTCCCTAGATTTTTTTATATAGATTTTTTTGGATTAGTTAGCTTTTTGACCTTAGCTTCTAATTCCTCAAGATTCACTGATTTTGCATCACCAGGAAATTTTTGTTCAGCTACCCACCAATCTTCAGTAAAGGAAGCTTTTTCACCCGGTTTTAGGATTTCTTGAGGGCCAATCGGTTCGAGTTCGCACATCGGCCCATCAGGATACCAGATAGAAAGTGTCAATCCCGCCATTTCATTGTAAGGCTTCTTAGGGAATGTAGGCCACTGTTTTACAAAGAGTAGGTCGTTTTGCATGAAATAGGCCATCCATCCAGACTTACTATCGAATCCGAGCTTTGGTTTCCTTGGTGGACCTTCAACAAGTACGTAGCCATCACGCTGAGTGATTTTTTCATCTTCTGGGAGGAAGTTAATTGTGGTGCCGTTTTCGTATATTACGTGTTTGCGAGGCATACGACTATGTTTTGTAACAGGTACAACACATATACCTTTGCCGTGCACAAAAGTTCTACACCAGTAACAAACTTGATTAGTTTGATTGGAGATATTAACAACAGTTTGCTTAATACGAAGATGAGTTCCTTTACTGGCGAGTTTAAATTCCCGTATGATTTGAAAGCCGGTTGCGGCATCTTTTCCACTAGTAAATTTAGCGGATCGAGTTCCTGTGATTTCACCTTTGTAAGTTCCGCTCCACAGTAGTTCGTGTCGAGGTAGTACGCGCTCTGGACCGATGTCAAATCGGCCAGCGCTAGAGCCCCCCTTTCCCTCACGGTCAGATTTGCTTAAGTAGAGTGTGTTTACTCCGCTGATTTCGTAAGAAAGAACGCGACCTCCGGATGGTGCAAGTATAACGCGTGTAGTTTTGTTTTTTAGTTCGATGCAATTTTCATGGCCGAAAGCCTTTAATTTTTTAGCGCCATCAGCTGCTAATAAAGTGTTATTTTTTATGCTAAAACATATTCCCAATGCAATAATCACCCTAATTATACTTATCGATTTCATTTGCTAGGAGGATAGACCTGCTGAAGCTTATGAACAAGCAAAGTTCAAGATCTTAATCTACGTTAGCCTCTTTACAAGATGGCATTGACCCCGGATGATGTAGGGACTTTATGAATATTCGTTTACATGACGGACCGTTAGCTGAGCTAAAATGTGATTCTGTGTTCGTTCCTTTGGTTGGAGGTGCAAAACTTGGTGAGAGGGCAGAAACTTTGGTTTCTCGCTTGCGTCAATCCGGAGAGATAACCGGCAAGCATGGTGAGTTGACTATTATTCATGAACCGAACGACCTTGCTGCGAGCCGATTGATACTCATGGGGGTTGGCAAAACCTTTGATGCAGATCAGGCATTTCGTATGGCAGGCCAAGCTTTACGAGCTGCGCAAAAACGCAAATTTAAAAGTCTGGTCTTTGCTTTAAATGATGGAGATTTGGTGCGTTCACTTACAGAGGGATGTGTTTACGGGGGGTATGAACCTCCAAAATATAAAAGTGATGAGGTAGCTTCGACAGTTGAGGAAATTATAATTATTGCGCCTGGGGCTGAACAATCTGATCTTGAGACGGGAATTATTGTTGGTGAATCTGTGAATTTGACACGCCGGCTAGTGGATACTCCTGCAAATGACTTAGGCCCAGAAGAGTTCGCTGAGATAGCTGAGTCGATGGGTATTGCTGCCGGTTTAAAAGTTGAAGTTTTAGACGAAGCCAGCCTTGAAACCCTCGGTGCTGGTTCGCTTTTAAGTGTAGCCAAGGGTTCTGCGAGGCCTCCTCGATTAGTTCGATTGGATTGGAACCCGACTGAAGTTGTTAATGATTCACATTTATTTTTGGTTGGTAAAGGTGTGACATTTGACACTGGTGGAATTTCTCTTAAACCGGCTAATTCAATGGAGAAGATGAAGTACGACATGGCGGGTGCAGCAACAATGTTTGGGGCGATAACTGCGATTGCACGACTACATATTCCTCAGCGTGTTAGTTGTTTGCTAGGGTTGGTTGAGAACATGCCAAGCGGGACTGCAACTCGTCCTGGCGATATTGTTCAAGCGATGAACGGCAAGACTATTGAGGTTATAAATACTGATGCAGAAGGGCGGCTTGTTTTGGCAGATGCACTCACTTATGCCGTACAGCAAGGTGCAACCCACTTGATAGATGCGGCTACATTAACTGGGGCAGTTAGTATAGCTTTGGGAGCTGTAAACATTGGAATGATGGGTAATGATAATTCTCTGCAATCGCACATAAAGGCGACTGGAAAAAGTATCGGCGAACAATTTTGGGAGTTACCTATGAATGATGACTATTTAGAACCCATGAAGGGTGATCTTTCCGACTTGCGAAATGCCGGGACGGATCGGAAAGCAGGGACTATTACTGCTGCAAAATTTCTCGAGCAATTCGTTGATTCGACATCTTGGGTTCACTTAGATATAGCCGGCACTGCCAATCTAGATAAAGCGCAGCCGAATGCCCCGAAGGGTGCATCCGGAATTGCGGTGCGATCATTGGTCAGTACTGTTGAAACTTGGTCTATTTGAGAGCTAAAATGATTACTGCAAAAGAAGCACTCGATAAACTAAAAGAGGTCAACAAACGTTTTGAGTCTGGAAACTCTCTTTTGGGATTCTTAGCTAATACTGACCGTCGGATTGAACTTTAATCAGGTTAAGAACCTTACGCTATTTTATAAGCATGTTCTGATCCGTGGTTTCCGACAGAGATACCATCTTAGAATTTGAGTTCAATTGTTAACCGTCTTAAGCCTGCAGTGAAACCATTGATGAATTCAGGTTTTGAGAAAGAATAACTACTAAATCGCGCTGTCAGGGGGAATATTCTTCAGTCTGTTGATCAACTTCGCCTTTGTTCTAAAATCCTCGCTGATCAAATAGATAATGAAGGTTTAGAGATTATTGGGGCGCAATATTCTTGGAATACTGGTGAAGTTGATTTACTTGAATCGAAGTAAGAATTGTTTCCTATTAAGCCCAAGCAGGTGGGTTAGCTAGTCGAAAGAGGCGTTCCCCAGCGTGTGGAACTAATAAGATACCTTCGTGTTCACGATTTGCATAATCTTGTGGGTTTATTGTTTTTGGATCGCGGTAGCCGAGATTTATCTGCTCACATTTGCTCTCTGAGATTTGCGTGGCAAGTGTCACTGTGGCACGCGGTGTCTCAACACCGTTCTCGAATTTACCTAAGCCTTTTACATGAACGCAGTGAGCGAGGGCTCCCCAAGGCATGTCCTTAAATTGATTCCATTGCTTAAGAAAGTAGTCGCGGCAGTGGTATCCTGCTTTATCAATCGTTTTACCGTGAGTAATGCAAACCTCGCTTATATGAGGTGCATAAATAATTAGTTCACCTCCGTCGGCTAGTACTGGTTCCAGTTTATACATGCATTTGCCTGCGGTCCAAATTTCGTCGTACATCTCTGGTGCGCAAGCGACGATAGTATGATATGGCTTATCTTTAATTATAATATGGCGCTCTGCAGATAGATCGCTGGCGGCAGCCCATGCTTCCTCTACAGGACCGGCAAAGAGTCCGCACATTCCATCATTTTCAACAACCATACAAAAAGCTATTTTCGAGATTTTCAACATTGCGCCTGCTCGATCGATGACTTTACGGACAGGCGTCCATTTGTGTCCGATAATTTTTGGGGTAGTAATTACTGCTCCTAGCCAGTGGAAAAAATTAAGCACTTGAGGGCCTGCAACTCCAGGAAAGAGATATTTGTTTCCACCAGAAAAACCAACAACTTCATGTGGGAATACTGGCCCTATGATCACGATATGATCGTAATTGAATAAATTAGCATTAATTTCAACCGGTACGTCCATCTCAAATAGTCCACCGCTAAGATCGCTAATTTCCTTGGCAGAAATAGTGCCAATATTTTTTAGCTCGCTAGGATCATCCCAAGCATGGTTTAAAAATTGTACCTTGGAATATTGGGTTATTCGTTCATTGTGAGATATTTCCAATCGTTCCTCAATTGCTGTCTCACTCATAGCCTGATGTGTGCCGAGAGCGATCATGACGTCAAGTGCAGACGTAACACTGCCTATTTGGTTATGTATGGCCTTAAACAATTCTCCAACCGGAGCAGTGCGGGTGGCATCAGGTACGATCAGTAGTACTTTGCTATTACAGAAATCTACTTCAGGCATCGCTTTTGTAACGACTTCAATTGCCTGGCTTGAGCTGAGCAGTTTCCCTTCGGAAACTTTTTTGGAAATAAGTCCCACGTTTTTTAGATTGTTTGGCTTAAGAATCCCCCATCAACAACTATGTCAGATCCGGTGACAAAACTTGCTGCTTTTTCACTTGCAAGATAAACCGCTGCTCCAGCAAGTTCTTTTGGATCTCCAAATCGATCCATAGGAGTATGTCCAAATATTGCTTTTGCTCGATCACTTGGTGATCCGTCTTCATTAAATAACAGTTTTTTATTTTGTTCAGCTGGAAAGAAACCAGGAGTGATACTGTTAACGCGCACATTCTTATTTGCCCATTCTCGAGCCAAAAATCGAGTTGCGCTAAGTACGGCTGCTTTTGATGCGGAGTAGGCAATTACTTTTGAAAGCGGCAGGTGCGATGTAACACTGGCAATATTGATTATGCTGCCTTTGCCACGATCACACATTGCTGGTCCAAATTCTTGGCATGGAAGCAAGAATCCGCCGACAAGGTTTAAGTCAAAAACTTTAGACCAAGCAGGCTGTGGAATATTTTCGAATGGCATTTCTGGCGTAACTGTTGCATCAGGATCGTTACCTCCAGCGGCATTAAGCAGTACAGTAGGTGGGCCTAGTGATTTTCCGATTTCTTTATGACAAGACTTTAGGCTGTTAGAGTCCATCGCATCGCAATTAAAGAATTTTGCTTTACCGCCAACATTAGTTATATCGGTTACACGTGCTTCTCCGCGTTCGGCATTACGACCTACTACTGCAATTGCTGCTCCGGCTTTGGCCATTGCCAGCGCGCATGCTCCACCTAGTGCGCCTGTTGCGCCGATTACCACAGAAACCTCTCCACTTAAGTCAAACAAGTTCTCCGACATGGGCTGGAAGTGTCCATTAGGAGAGCAGCATGGAGAAGGAAATTCTACTCAATTTAAACACTTCACTAAGATCATGGATTTACTTTGCAGGTTCTAAGGATCGGAAGTAAAGTTAGCACTTATGAAGTGGATTGTAGTAATCTTGGCCATTTTAGCTGTATTGTTTTTGCAAATTAGGAGAGATGAAGTTGGAGTAAAACGCGGTAGTGATGGTCTTTATTATAAGGAAGGTGAATCTGTTGTTTATACCGGTGACGGGCTGGTCTATCACCCTAATGGAAATAAAGCGCAACAAGGTCAAATTATAGATGGCAAGCCTACTGGTGCTTGGAAGCAGTGGCATTCAAACGGTCAAATTCACTGGGAAGGTAGTTACAAGGATGGAAACAGGGATGGGATTTGGATTAAGTACGATGAAGCGGGTGAAAAAGAAGAAGAAGCCGCTTGGGTTGAGGGAGTAAAACAAGTTTCTGATGATTCAGCTAAAAAGAAAGAAGAACCAAAAACACCTCCATCCACAAAACCAGCTGAAGAGTTGAAATAATATATGTGAGCCCGATCATATCTTTTATATTAAGTATTAATTGGATAATGTTTGTTTATTATAAATAGTTAAGTGAAACGGTCTTGCCATGTGGGATGAACTTCGAGAATTTTGGGTTATGAAATATTTGACTGGCTGCTTCGTTGTATCTTCAATTCTTATGATGGGATGTGGATCTAAAGAATCCTCCAAATTAGAAGTAAAACAAAAAGCTACTCCCAATAAAGCCGACATTGCCAAAACCAATTCAGAACCAATTTCTAAATCCTTAGCTGAGGTAGCTTTAACCCCATCAGCCGTGGAATCTGAAAAAGCTATAGACCCTGAACCAATTGAAACTAAATCTTCCCCCGAACTCGTTACTGAGAACAATAGACAAGACGCAGATGAAGAAAGGATCACAGACGAGCCAATTGCTGTAACACCTAAACCAGAAATTAAATTGTCGGAAGACATTTCTAAACCTGCATCTGCTCCGTCGTCTGCAGCTTCATCAATTCGAAGTTCTCAACGTGAACGCTTCGAGGAAGAAAGCAGGTTGGAGTTGAAAGAAGATCGTTGGTATGTGATTGGCGAATCCAAACCGTTCACTGGTCGTGTTAAACGTTGGGTTGTTGAGGGCTGGAAACAGGCTGAGGGTTCATATAGTAATGGGCTTCAAGATGGGCGTTGGAAAATGTGGTGGGATAATGGGTTGTTACGTAGCGCTGTGTATATGAAAAATGGCAATCCGAATGGTGAAGCTATCTATTGGTATAAGAATGGACAGCGTAAAGAAGAAGGCAGTTGGAGTAGTGGGAACTTTACTGCTACAGCCAAATGGAGTGAGGCTGGTGAAGAGATTTTGGTAAAATAGCATCATTTTTAATTAGAGGTGGTAAAGGCTTAATCGTGAACCTGTCGCTTGACGGGAGTGAAACGCAACCTATTATGCCGACCCGTCCTTATTGGACTTTTTGTGATATGACTAGAATTGAAAGTATCCAGGCCCGTGAGATTCTTGACTCACGAGGTAATCCCACAGTTGAAGTAGAAGTAGGCCTTCGAGGAGGTGCCATTGGTCGTGCTGCCGTTCCTAGCGGGGCCAGTACCGGTGAAAATGAAGCGCTCGAATTGCGAGACGGAGTTAAAAGTCGTTACCTTGGTAAGGGCGTAAAAAAAGCGGTTAACAACATTACTAAAAAAATCGCTCCGGCACTTGAGGGGGTAGATTCAACTGACCAGTTGACTGTTGATAACACAATGTTAAATCTTGATGGTACTTCTACTAAATCTAAGCTTGGGGCAAATGCTATTTTGGCCGTGTCTATGGCCAACGCACACGCTGCTGCTGATGGCCTTGGCCAATCACTTTATAAATACTTAGGAGGTCCAAATTCAAAGGTGCTCCCTGTACCAATGGCTAATGTTATTAATGGCGGGGCACACTCTGATGCCCCTATTGATTTTCAAGAGTTTATGATTATGCCTAAGGGCTTTGACACTTTTAGTGAAGGGCTACAAGCGATAACTGAGATCTTCCATTCTCTTAAAGCTGTTTTAAAGAAGAAGGGCCTGTCTACTGCGGTTGGCGACGAAGGAGGTTTTGCTCCCAATTTAAATAGTGCTGAAGATGCTATTGAGGCTATATTGAAAGCAAC
>CEVX01082476.1_pt1 | contig 12309 bp, 5 predicted proteins | sample 356561 | NCBI WGS metagenome assembly CEVX01 (sample SAMEA2623886, study PRJEB7988) | marine metagenome | biome: marine biome (ENVO:00000447); feature: surface water layer (ENVO:00002042); material: "saline water (ENVO:00002010), including plankton (ENVO:xxxxxxxx)" | depth 5 m | reverse complement strand
CTTACGACATCAACGGCAACCCGGCGGAGGGGGCGGCGGCGAGCAAGATTAAGACGGGCGGCCGCGTGCTCGTGGTCGATCCGGATCACGAGGACCACGGCTGCCACGCGACCGCGCTCAAAGAATTTGTCATGCGCAAGTCGGGCAAGCGGAAGTGGCGGATTCAGCTGGAAGATGACACAGCTCCGTTCATGGTGCGCGCCGACCAGCTGCAGCCGGCACTCAAGAAGTCGGTCGTTGCTGAGCCGACAAAGCGGAAGTACGAGAGCGCGGCGGAGCTCTGGGCCGAAGGCCGCGCGCTTCTCGCCGCCGACGAGGATGAAGACGAACTGGCCTCGGACGAGCAGAAGTCCTTCGAACAGGAGCAGCAGTACAAATACTACAGACCGTCGTCACCCGCGTACAGCCCAACCGAGCCTGTCTCGTCGGATTAACAGGCAGAGAGTGTTATTGTAATAACTTACATTGGGTTTGATCCATTTGCGTCACAAAGCGTTCTTAGAAAGACCAGAGCACGACGACAAGCGCGACGCACACGCACATGAACGGTGCGACACATTCGCCATTCTTGATCCCGCCGCAATTGCGGTTGCGGTGCTCGGCGATCTTCCGCGCCTTTTGAAGGCGCTTGGCGTTCTGCGCGGGCCCCTTGCCCAGTGCGCGGCGCGCGGCGCGAACCTGCTTCCGATTGTCGTCCGAGTCTAAGACCACGCCCATCGTCGACACGCCCTGAGGCAGCAGACGACGGCCGCCTTGAGGCGCGAGTTTAGCAAACATGTGCTTGCTGGTGCTTACTGGGCGCTCGCGTTTGGTCCGGAGACCGGTGGTCGTGGTGCCAAAGGGTGCCTGCAGGCACGGGTGACGGTAGGCATGTGGGACGTCCCGCTGTGGCCGCATTGTTCGCGCAAAGGAACAAACGCCGGCGCCAGAGACACCAAAAGAAAACAGCTACGACCAGAGGCGGGATGCTCACACGCATGCAACAAAATGGCATCCATCACCGCTTTGCTCGCTACCCGACGCATTTCTCTACGCACCGAGTGGTGTGGTCTACGGCGCCCGCCTTGCAATCATGAGCGACAACGATGACGATCTCGCGTCGGCCGGGAGCGATGTAGAGAGGCAGGCGGTGGCAGACGTCTCTGACGACGACGAAGACGTACCAAAGAAGAAGAAAGACAAGAAGGACAGCCAGGGTAAGAAGCGCAAGGCGGTCGCAGAGGCGGCGGAAGACGAAGGCGAGGACGAAGGAGAGGAGGAGGATGGTGAGGAAGGGGGCGGCTATGCAGAGGAAGAGTACCACGGCGACAAGATGTCGGGCCTCTTTGTGCAGCACGGGGCGCACCGCGAGTACGCTGTGCCGGAGGAGTTTGTGATCCACAAGGCGCCAAAAGTCTTGCACGTGAGCAACGGAGAGGAGATCAGCAACATGATCAAATACTCGGGAATGAAGTACTGGGGCAATCTGAAGTGGTACCACGTGACGGTGATGGGCGGGATGAACCTCACCAACAAGGAGATGACTCGAGCACCGTATGTGTGCCTGAACGTGGAGGGCAACACGGAGACGGACGACCCCAACTGGCTGCGCCCCATAGCACCCGCGATCATGAAAACGATGCTTCCAAAGTGGCAAGAGCAAATCAAGGAGACGTTCGGCCACAACAAAGACAAGCTTAAGCGCGTCCTCCACCAGTACGCCGACGTGCTCTCGTTGACGGCAGACTTCCCCAAGCTGGACCCAGCCAAGCTGGGTCTTGGGCGCGGAGGCTTCAAACTCTTGAAGACCCGCAAGTTGAAGAGCATGCGCGCTCCCGATTCAAAGACTGGACCAGGCCGTGGCGGCAAGAAGCAGGCAGCCGCACCGAAAGACAACGGCCCCTCTCCGCCACCATCGAATGCGGAATACATGACGGCCGGTACCGTCGTTGCGCTTCTTGGCGCAACGACGACGTTCCAAGACAGCACAGGCACTTGGTACGCCGCGTACCTGGACGACCCGCTCGAAGTCCTGTGATTGACAAGGCTTGCAGTATCAACGACGAACACCGCGCAGTGCGCACTGCGCACTGCGCACACGGATGCACTAGACTAAGAGGACACAACTCGAAAGAGTGCGTGGTAGTTTGTAACGTCGGTGTCGATGGTCATGCGGGAACGGTAGCCACCCACGGGCGCAAGAGCAATGTTAAGTCCCGCAAAGGGGTCGTCCCCGGTTTGGCGCGTGTGCATCAAAGTAAACCCGGTGATGCGTTCGACGGCCTTAGACTCCTTCGACGCCTGCATTGCCTGTATGGCGGCGTAGTCCTCCGTCGCAAAGGGGGAGATGACGCGGCCATTGCGCTTGCGCGTGAGGGCCCACAGCCGTTGTCCCATCCGCTCGCGCAGTGTTGCATTCTCGGGCTCGGTGCGCCCGTGCGTCACAATCTCAACGTGTGCCTCGTCGGGCAGTGCCAGGAAGCCTTCCGACGCAAGCGCTGGAGACCCAGAGCCAAGTTCTTCATAGTGGTGCGCGTAGTCGCTGCACGAGTACCGCACGAACGCCTCGGGTAGCAGCGCAACGAAGGCTTCGTCGATCGAGTCGTGAGTTAGAGAGACCAGCCGCATCGGCTGCTTGTGTTCAGTTTGCGGCACCACGATGGGTCCAAGCACACCATTGATCCCTTCCCAACCGTACGCAGCCACGGTCTTCTTGCTTCCACCGACGGGCGTGGACAGCAGCGCCGCAAGGGTCACGCTCACTTGGTACAGATGTTCGGAGAGCGGCTCCGTCAGATCGACGTCTGGCCACGGCGCGCTGAGCGCGCGCTTGGTGCCACCGCACCACGTGGCTACGCTCCAGTAGGTGGAAGGCGTAAAGGCATCCGTGTTGATGTTGGTCCACGCGTCGAGGACCCTGTCCAAGTCGTCGCCCTCGTCGGTGGCGTTCACGCAAATGCGCCGCTGTATGGTGCCAAAGGGCACACTCGCGCACGCTGTTGCACCGGAGCAGCACTGCTGCTCCGACGCGTTCAGACCTTTGATGGGCAGGGTGTTGTGATGGTGGCTCAGCGGCGATGCAAAATCGAGAGACAGCGCAATCCACACTTCGTAAGTCTTCTCTCGATAGTCGCCCTTCGAGAAGGTTTTGTACCACGTGCTCCAGAGCGTGTTGAGACCTTCCGCCCACGCGGTTCTACTCTGCGCCGAGGCGGGCTTCCACTTGACGCGGAGTGTCCTTGGGTCGACGCTGTCTGGCATGTGGTTCACAATCTCTCCTCCCATCGTTCCCGAAGGCGTGACCCAGAGCGCATGCTCCCCCTCGGCACTGCTTTCTCCATTCTCCACGCAGTGCAGAAGCTGCGCTTTGCTCAGGTATGCGTGGAGGTCGACCTCGGCATACCTCAGCACGGCGTCTACCAACTGCTTGGCCGCGGGCGCAATGCCAAGACCTTCGATGGTTGGCTCGGACCCATTCAGAAGCTTTGCCATTCCCGTCTCAATCGTGCCGTCGTAGTCCTGAGATGCAAGAAAGGAGCGCAGTGCCTTTTGCGCCACCTCGTCGCCTGGCCCCAGCCTTCCCGCAAATGCGTGCACGAGCCCCGGCGCGTGCATCGTGAGTTGCGCCATCGACACAAGTTTCAGCATCATTGCAACGGCGAGAGCATCCCCTTCCAGCACTGCGGGCAGGCGTTTCAGTGCGCAGTTGTGCTCGTGCCACGAAGGCCGCAAGCGCTGGACCGCGGTCGCAAACGGCGTCGGGCGACGCAGAGCATCGGCCGCACCGGGCGCGTCGAAGCGCGCGACTTCGCGCGCCTCGGGCGACTGATTGGCGAGGCGCAGCCACGCCAGTTCTCGACCGCCAACGAGGAGCAGCACGTCGTCTGCAGCAACCCGGTGGCCGTCCCCGAGGTCTATGCCGTCGTCTACAGCCATGCGCACGATGCGCGTGAGAGAGTCGTCAGCTGCGTTGGTCTGTTCACCAGTTCCACGAGCTGGGTGCACGTCGGGCACCACGTTTCCAAGAAATGCGTAGCTCACGCGGTTGTACTTTGCGGCGGCCTTGCGCGCAATCGGTGTGCTGTGCTTGAGCACCACATCAAAGCGGGTCGAGTCGCCCTCAAAGTTGCCAGCAACGACGACGGTGCGTGTGTTGGACCCGATGCCGCATCCAATCGGAGCAGTGGGTGGCTTCAAAGTGCCCTGAGACTTGATCAGCGTGCGGCGTGCTCCGGTGTTTGGTGTGCTAAGGCGCCGACCATGGTCGAGACCGCTCTCGAACGCGTCCAGGTCGCCGGAACTGTCCGACAGCGTGTTGAGCATCTCCGGCGCCGCGGACCAGTTGTGCTCGCACGACCATGCAAAGCTCTGCTAGACGTGCTTGTCTCTTGGGTTATGCATCGCTCGACACAGCTGGCCCCCGGCGCCCGTACTCGACGCCCGCGCCCGGCGTTCGGCATGTCGCAGTCGCGCACCGAACGAGCGCGCTGCGTGCTGAAACTGTGCGAGTACGCCGCACGCAACTTGGAAATGGATGAGGATGACGTGTTGGACCCGGACGTGGAACGCTGCGCATCGGCGTATTACTCGCTCTCCAACAAGATCAACTACCTACTGCCGCGTTCGTCTGCCCAGTGGACGTCAGAGTTTGAGTACGTGCTAAACCAAGCGCACAGCATGCGCATCACGCGCATCGACCCAGACGAAAAGGAATCGCTGCGCACCAAGCACCACACGTGCATGGCGTGTGGGTATCGTGGGGAGCACCGTTGCAAGTATGCCATCGATCTCTGCGGGGTGTGCGACCCCAAGATGTGGACTTCCGGCACAGGCAGTATGCGCAAAGCATACAACGCCTTCGTAGATGGATATAATCGGGCCTTCAACAAGAAGTTTGTGAATCCGAGGCCAGGCACGCTTCCAGAGATGGACATGGGGACGTACATTGTGGGCGACACGTGTCTGCGCAAGGCTCAGCTGCGCTTTATGCTGCAGACGATGCTACTCGATGCCACCGTCGATGCAGAGCACGTGGTCCAAAACGTGAGCAACGAATTCAATCTGGAGCTGGACGAGCTGTACTCGGTGACGCCGGATCGTTGCCGTGCTTTTGTGCAGCTACAGGACAATCTCGAACTCGCAATTGCCGACGAGAGGCGGCCGCTTCCCGAACTCCAGATTGACAATGGACTGTGGGCAAACGTGGACACCGCGCGCGGCGTTGCGTCAAAGGGCTCACTAGACCGAGAGCGCTTGCTGGTGCGCGAGCGTGCGGGTGCAAAACTGGCAGAGGCGTTCCAGCACACGCACGCCGAGTCAGCACAGAAAGAGAAGCGCAGCCGCGAGCACGAAGAAGAGTGGCTCACCAGTGGTAGTGAGGACGAGGACGAGGCAGATGGCAACAACGATTCTCAGAAGAAGAACGGCAAGCGTCGCGCGCGCAGTCGGAAGCCGTCGCGCATCGCCGCCTACAGCGAGGATGAGAGCGAAGGTTCGGAAAACGAGGATGGCGCCAACGATAACCCAGGGCCGTCCAGCCAAAAGGCCATTCGCAAGGATCCGGTCGACGCCGGACCTGTGCGCACACGCAGGCAAGCCGCAAAAGCGCGCATGCAAGCTTCCACGCCTGCACCCGTGGCTGCGCCTGCAGCGGCACGTGCCGCGGAAGAAGGAAGCGCTGCAGATGTGCATGCCGCACCAGCGCATGCACTGGAAGAAGCAGCCCCTGTGGCGTCTACTGGACGGCAGGCGACAGGGCCCAGCGCCAGCGGACTGGCAGGCCGCCAGCGTGCCGCCGGCACTCTAGGCAGCCGCGAAGCAGTGCTCATGGGAGAGATGCAGCTTCAGCTAAGGCTGGCCCAGCGCGGAGATTCTGCAGGCGCAGCACAGTGCGCCGCAACTATTCTCACGCTGCAAGAACTAATCGAGCAAAACAAGAAACTCGCACACTCTCCTCACCTCTGAACAACCTGTGCTGCACTTGTGTGTCCGCGCGTGCACGTGCGCTTGTTCTGGCATAGCGCTCCCGTGCCGCGTCGCTTTCGTTTGGTGGGTTCGGCGCGTTGAGCAACCACTTCTTTGGTCTCCGGAGCAAAAGGATTGGCCGCCCGAATGGCATCAATCTCTTGTTGCATGTCGGCGCTTTCGTACTGAAGTCGCGCCAGTTCTGTGCGTATCTCGTGTATTCGTGCTAAGAGCTGCTTGCAAGTGCTCATTTTACACAAACAAACACGCAGTGTGGTGCGCGCGTCTCTAATACGACGCCTACTCACAGCGGTCTAGCGGCGAGACATCCTCTGCACTGGCACGAAACCGCCGCTGCGGCTGCGGCTGCGGCTGCGACTGCACGCGGTGCGAGGGAGAGCAGGGGCGCTTGCGTGAACTTTGGCGCGCCTCGCCCTCGCCGGCAGGAAGCCTCCACGGTGTCACGGCTGGGAGCATTTGCTGCTTGTCGTCGCTCGCCCAGTACAGGTGTTCTGCCGTGTGCAGCGGCGCGCGCTTGTTCCAGAACACCAAGAGCACCTGGCCCTCCACATTGGACGGGGGTTTGAACCCCTGCGTCATCTCTGATTTCATCGTCCACAGTAGGTGCTTCGCCTCTGGCTGCCTGGCGTGAAGCTTTGCAAAGTCCGCCGCTTGCAACGGCATTTGCGAAACTGGGGTGCGAGAGACGGACCCTTGCGGGGTCCAGACCATCGCAATCCACGTAAACTCCCGAAGGCGCGCCTCAGTGAAGCCCGGTATCGACAACAAGTCGGCTTTTCTGAAGCGGGGGTGCCTTGCCATGATGTCGTGCGCGTAATCCAAGATGTCCTGCTGGCAGTCCTGGTCCGGCGTTCCCACTGGCATGTACGTTGCTTTAAACTGTGCGGTGCGTGCGGGGTCGTACCGAAGCGCACGCTTGCAGCTCATACTGCTCCGACGCGCACCCTCCGGCCCACCCTCCGGCCCACCCTCCGGCCCACCTGCAAAGACTTCTGGTGCAAGCTCCTCCACGACAGGGTCGCGTGTGGATGTGTCGAACTGGTGCAGCTCGCGTTCAACATCGCTGAACTGTTGTCGAAGATCGATTTCCGCGATTTTGAGTTGGTCGAGTTTGGTCTGCTGAGCTTGCGTCGGTGCCATGTCCATGTCAACGGCAGCCAAGAACGACGGCAGTGCGAGTTGTTCGGTGACCATGTCGTCGACACTAAAGGCCACCTCGCTTGCGTGCAACTGCGTCCGGTCGATCAGGTGGTCACGCTTGTACTCTTCGATGGCCTCTTTGGCGGCCACTAGCTTCTGCTGCAGCTCCGCAGACCGGATCAACAGTTCTTGCCACCGCCTCTCGTGCAGCGCAGCCGCGGTTTGTCGAGCCGGGTCAGTGGTCTGCTCTATCCACTGCACAATCGGTCTGCCGTGCATCCTTTTGCCGTCATTGAATTGGACGTACGTGTAGCCCTCCTTGTTGTACCAGTGCGACGCGTCATTCTTCAGTGCGGCAAGTGCTTCTGGGGTCAGAGTTCCGCTGCCGTCCCGCTCGTAAGACGCGTCATCGCTGAGCTCAAATGCGTCCACTATCGGTTCCAGCATTTCGGCGCGCGTCAGATGCAGCTGCGCAACCCACGCCCCTTGCCACCGGTACCAGAGCAACGGCATCCCCGTGTTGTCGAGAAGCACTGCCCGTGGGCCCGCCGTCCCGCGCGTGTCGACACTGAGCACGGCCAACGGGGTGCGCGCCCTCCTTCTGGCCTCAACAAAGTCTTCCTCTTCTATGATCCCATCCTGTAGCTGTTGCTGCGCCGCTTCGATCGCTCTGAGGTCCGCGTTCGTCACCGCCCAGACCTCTCCGACCACGGCGGCATCCTCCTCATCCTCCCATTGGTCCGGATTGATCGGTTCGAACACGGGCGGCTTGCCAGATGCGTCGGCCGATGCCTTCGACAGGTACTCCTTCGCCTCACCGTGCGTGACGACTCCACCACCGCGCAGTCGCAAAGGAAGTCGGCTCCAGTCGTCGGCAATGTCTCTGACAGTGCGCCATTCGTTAAAGTATACCCGCTGCACTTCGTCCCACTGGATCTGCGGCGTCGTCACCGTTGCGGAGTCAGGCTCGTCGAGCGTGCCGAGAATCTGTTCTGGCATGCATGGGTCGTACAGGTCGTCATCCTCGTCGTCACGGTAAAGGCTGGGCACGCTGCTCCCGATGATGCCGTCGAGATCAGCACAGCCTTCGATCTTCGCCTCCTCTATCTTTACCTGGATCTGCCTGATGACGCAGTAGACCTTGGAAAGATAGTGCAGCGCGCGCAGGCCGCAGTTCTGATCGTTCGCTTGGCCCACCGTCGCCAGCTCGAGCATCTGTGCAATCGCCAGGGCAATAGATTGAGAGGCGGGGCTCAGGTCGGGCAAAGAGACCGACTCCTTGCTGCTGCCACCCGCACGTCCGCGAAACGACGTCTTTCTGATGGTCGGTCGAAACTTGGCGAGGCGCTGGGAAGGAGTCGACGCGTCGCACTTCTCACGAGCGGCCGCTTTCTGGCTGGCAAGCAGCGCCGGCCCGTTTGGGCCTGACCAAAAGCCTTGCATGGTGGAGGCAATTTCATGAGTGAGCGTCCTCGCCTTCTCAGTGAGGGCCTCCAACCGATCGTATTGTGCAGTGCCCGCTTCGGCCGTCTGGTATAGAAGCGCCCACCGCGTCTTGATGCGGGGAACAAGCGCGTGGTGGTTTAACCAGTTCTGCCTTGCCTCCACAACCTCGCCAAGGTATGTTGCGCAAATCTTCTTGCCGTCCGTAGCTGCGACCAGAGCCAGGCCGGGCAAATGCTCGGCGAGTTTGTACGGCCTCCACACGACTTCCTTCAGCCCTATCTGCGCCCCATCCGATGTCGTCAGGAACAGCTGGGGCGCGCCTTCAAAAAAGTCCACCTGCGGCTCTTTGATCCGAGAGGTGCCCACGTTCTTGTTCTTTGCGACCTCGCCCTCTATTAGCTCCTCCTTGTCTTTGGTTGTCGGCTTCAGGGCCTGTCCCTTCTCGTAGTAGTACCACAGATCGGCGTGCACCAGCTCGCCGAGCGCTTTGATCACGCTGATCACCACTGGCCGAATCTGTCGCCTTGCCTCTTCGCTGGGAGGCTCCGGTTTAGGATCGCCGGGCCGCGACTTCTTGAACTCGTCCAACAGAATGTCGAGCTGGCGCAGCTTTGCGGTGGTGGCCTTGCGCTCAAACTCATCGCCCAGCTTGAGCAGACTGTCCCACTGCTTCAACTTGCTCTCGCTTTCTGCAGCCTTCTGCTCGGCCGCCTCGATCGTCTCTCTCAGCTGCTGTCTCTGGAGCGCAGTCGCCGAATCCAGCTCCGCCTTCGACTTCCTCACGGTCTTCGCGAGCTCCTCGGAGACCTGCTGTTCTTCCTCCATCTTACTCGCGGTCAGGTTGGTCGACTGGGCAGTCCCCTGTTTCTGAAGCAGTTTCTGTTGGGATTTGATCGCGACGGCCACTCCCATCCGTTCTTTGGGCCTCCAGGAACGGAGCGCCGCGATTGCCGCGTCGTATTTCGCTTTGGCCGTGTCCACCCTTGTGGCGCAGTACGCGTCGATCCTTTGCGTGTACTGGTTCGTCGCTTCCTTGGCCTTAGCCACAAGGGCAGGGCGCGCAACAATGCCCCTCCTCATCTTTTGCAACAGCCCCTCGGGTTCCTCTTCGTCGGAGTTGTCGAGCTCGGCCATCGTCTTGTCCACGCGTGTGCTGACCTGGTAGTTCTCGACCTCTTCCTGCCTCGCTTCGCGTCCCTCCCGATATCTGAATTCATTCTTCCACTTGTCGAGGAGGATGGCCTCCTTCTTCTTTTTGTCTCGTGCTCTCCTTGCGGTCCTGCTCTTGCGCTCGTTGTGTGGGTACACGCCGTTCACATCCTGCTTCCTGCTCTCCAGTTTCCACCTGAGGCCTACCATCGCCGTCGTCGCTGCTTGAAGCGCTTTACCCATCGCCTTGTCCTCCGCCTGCACCAGCTCCATTTGTGCTTGAACGTTGAGGTCTTCGGGAGACTCGTTTCTCTGACGCTGCGCCTCGTCAAGCCGAGCCTTCGTGGCCGCCTTTCTGTTCTGCATTGCTTGAACGTGGCGAGTGGCGTTCCTAAACTGGCACTGCATGTCCACCAACGCCTCCCTTGCCTTAAGCGCGTCGGCCTCAATCTTGTCCCTGAGAAACTGCCACCGTTGCAACCGAAGCGCCCGCTGGCCCGGTTGCTTGAGCTTCAGCTTGAAGAGTTTGTTGGAAGTCTTCTTGTCAAACCTCTGCGCCACCAGCACGTCCATTGCTTCAAGCTCGTAAAGATGCATGTGCTGCTCTGGTGGACGGACGCCATTCTCGGCATCGCCATCCACCCCGTCCGCTTCTTCCTGTAAGTCGTGCAGCGCCCAGTTGGATGTTGTGTTTTGCACCGGTAGAAAGCGTCGCGCATCCTTGTAAGCGTGCGTCTTTAAGAGCCCGCGAGACCCCGATTCTCTGGCGCTTTCCCTTTGCACTGCGTTGACGAACTTGTGGGCGGCAGCGCGTTGTTGCCGCACAAACATCTCGAGCATGGTCTCCTCTTTGCTCCTAAACAACGATGCAGCCGACGCTTCCCCCGCCTCCGTCGCCGCCTTGTTTGCAGCCTTGCCCTTCTCTTCTAAGATTTTGTTGCAGAGGACCACTTGCGCCGTGCTACGCACCCACGCGTTGTATTCGTCCATCTCGAGCAGCTCCGTGGGGCAGTCTTTCTCGTGTCGCCGAAGCTGCTTCTCGTCCATCTCCAATCGACTGGGCGCGGCTCCACTCTTTCTGTGCACGTCAACTCCGAGCTCCGACTGCAGGAAATCCACAACCCAGGCTGGGTGGGGGGGCCTGAGGTACTCGTCGAAGAGATCAATGGGTGGCGACTCGTTGTCCTGGTGCCGACGCCAGTAGGTATTGCGCCTTCGGAGCTCGTTCTCTACGGCCGCATCGCTTTTCATACGAGCGTTGTACGTCTCCATGATCTGGTTGGCTTGCAACAAGTCCACCTGCTCGTTTGGCATGTAGTCTTGCAGCCACTTTGCGGCATCAGTCCGCGTGAGTTCCCGAGGTTCGCAACCGGCATACTCGTTTAGACGGTGCATCTGGTACCAACGATGGGTGACAAGTTCTTCTTGGTTCGTGTGTCCGTTGACGACCACATACTGTGTGACAGCAAAGCAAACAAAGCGTGTGAGAGGGAAAGCGAACAGAAGTGAGGTGCGCGCTGACGCGCAGAGTGCCGCGGCGCGCTTTACCCGGCGCTCCTCCACATAGACCCGCAACTGGTTCTTCACTTGTTCTTCCTCGAGCTGGGCCATGTCGACCTTGCCATCGACGGTGCACCTGTTTACCGCCTCAAGAGCATACGAAGAACAAGGCCGCGCGCTCGCGCCAAGCTCACAATCATGCGCGCACATCCGCTGTCTGTTGTACATCGCCAGACGCACTCGAGAAAGATCGGCCAAGCTGGAAGTGTGGCGAATCGTTCTCAACATCGAACGTTCCGACCAGTCGTCGACGTCGACGTCGCTGTCGCCTTCAGACTCGGCGAGCATACCTCACCTCGGGTGCAGGCCGGGTCCAGGTCAGGTCCAGGTCAGGTGCAAGTCGGGTGCCAAACCGATGCATGAGGGTAGTCATCTGGGACGTCCCACGTCTCCGGTCCCCGGCGCCGGCAGTCATTTTTTCACCCATGCGGGCGCTCCGGGTATCAATGGAGATGCCATCGCCATTCTGTTCATGAAGCCGACCACACGACTTTTGCTGTAGCGCTAGCCACGGCCATTGCACACGCGTAGTGCTCCGTCACCGCGACGGTGCACATGACAATCAAGCGCAAAATCACTACCATTGAGGAGTACGACGTGGTGTCCAGTGGACGCTCGACCCTCTCTCGCCTTTTGGACCGTATCACGGGCACGTCGGGGCGGGGAGAGTTCTACGAGTACAAGGAGAAGCGACACTACTACAAAGACGGGTCCGCGTTGAAGTCTCTTGCATTGTGCAATGGTACCCTGTACGGCGGCTGCATTTCCGCAGCCTGCGTGATGCGGTGTGTCCCGCTGCGCCGTTTCCGACCCGACGACGGTCCCGACGCAGGCCTCTTTGACACCGCCATTGAGACCCACGACGCAGCCGTGCAGGCGGGAGATGTTGAGATTGCAACGGAGCAGAGAAAGCAGCTGGAAGAGGTGCGAGAAGAACTATGCCCCGACTGTCGCAATTTGGAAGATGCAGAGGCGGCGGCGAACGCAGCAAAGTGGCGGGACGAAAGGGCTCGGGAGGAGGCCGGCGAGGAGGCCGGCGAGGAGGCCGGC
>CEVX01040901.1_pt1 | contig 12322 bp, 12 predicted proteins | sample 356561 | NCBI WGS metagenome assembly CEVX01 (sample SAMEA2623886, study PRJEB7988) | marine metagenome | biome: marine biome (ENVO:00000447); feature: surface water layer (ENVO:00002042); material: "saline water (ENVO:00002010), including plankton (ENVO:xxxxxxxx)" | depth 5 m | reverse complement strand
GATATCGGAGAGGCTATATATTGCGGGATAATGACTGATACCGGATCATTCAGGTTTCCATCGACAACTTATAAAACACATAAAATAGTTGGTGAGTTAATTCAAAAAGGAGCAAATCATTCAATGGTTCACCGAAGAATATACGATTGCAATACAAAGAGAAGATTAAAACTTGTGGGCTATTGCCTACTGAATATGGAGGTTTTAGATTCTCAAAAAGTTGCAATCATAAAAATATCAAAAGAAGATCACAAAACGTATAACATTCAAAAAGGTGATACAGAGGGTATTGTTAATTATGGTTTAAGTATGCCTCACATTCAGTGCTCTGTATTCTTTAGAGAAGATGATGGTATTGTTAAGATATCCTTTCGTTCAAAGGATGATTACAATGTTAATGAGTTTGCAAGATCTCACTTTAATGGAGGAGGACATGTTAATGCTGCCGGTGGAATGAGTAAAGATTCGTTAGAGGTTACGGTGGATAGATTCAAGAAAATAATACTTTCTAAGGATGATTAAAGTTTTACCATTTTACATACTTCTTACTTTTTTTTCATGTTCTGAACCACTTGATAAGTCAAGAGCTGATCCTTTTGATGGAATGACAAAGAGAGAACGAAAATCTGCATTAGAAAGTGCTTTAACGAGATCTTCCAGAAAAGAGCAGAAGCAAATTTTGGGATACCTTAAAAGACACCAAATTCCTGCGATTAAAACAGAGACTGGAATTCATTACTGTATTTATGAAAAAGGCAATGGCAACCTGATTGATGATGGTCAAATTGTCAATGTAGAATACGTTGTGACAAAAATAAATGGCGATACGCTTTATTCCACTAAAAAAAAGTTAGATGAATTTACAGTATCAAACTCAGAAAAGGAAAGTGGCTTGCACGAAGCGATTAAGCTATTAAAACCAGGAGCTAAGGCGATAATTATCCTGCCAGCACATAGAGCTCACGGAATAAGCGGGGATTTAGATAAAATACCGCCGCTAACTACGGTTATTTATAATTTAAAGGTTGAGAATAACTTACCGTGAAGATGAAAAGAAAATATTATACAATATTGATTATTCTTTTAATTTTTATTAGTTGCTCTAAAAAATTCGAAGGATATGTTGAGAAACCAAGTGGATTGTTTTTTAAGCTTGAAACTATTGAAGATGTTGAGAAAAGGATTCAGAAAAATAATTATCTACAATTTAAATATTCGATAAAAGATTATTCTGGAAAGCTAATTGATGAATCAAGGATTTTATTGAAAGTTAATAGTGTATTTGCTTCAGGTGGAATTGTTGAGGCTTTAAGTTTAATTAACGAAAAAGAGACTGCCTCTGCTATTTTTCCAATGTCAAAATTAAGAGAAGAATTAGAGGGTTCTTTTGCTCAAAATAATCTGCATGACTCTGTTTTACTTTACACACGAATAAAAATTGACAGTATTTACTCAGAAGAAGATTTTTTAGTTGCTAAGAATAATTTTTTAGCTTGGTTAGGTGAAATTGAAACAAATGAAGTTGATGTAACAAAAGAAGAGAATTTAATGAATCAATTTGAAGAGTCGCACAACTTTACAATGGAAAAAACTTCTTCGGGATTGAGATATTTATATTTAGAAAGAGGTTTAGGTGAGCAATCAAGTTATGGTAAAAGAGTAGATGTTAAATATACAGGACAGTTTTTAAATGGAGATACATTTAATTCTACCGATGTGCTGCCTAATCAATCACAAGATTTTTATCTTGGACAGGAAATGCAGGTGATTAAGGGAATAGAGGAGGCTCTTCTATTCATGAAGGAAGGTGATATTGTTTTACTCCTTATACCCTCATGGATTGGTTTTGGATCAAGTGGTTCTTCTACTGGAATAGTTCCCTCCAGTACGCCAATATTTTATCAATTGGAATTAAATAAAGTGAATTAATATTTCACGTTTCAAATATTGTTATGCATTTTTGTACAATCCAATTATGAGAAAAATATTCGTTACGGGAATAGGTACTGACGTTGGGAAAACTATCGTGGCTGCTATATTAACTGAAGCTCTTCAAGCTGACTATTGGAAGCCTATTCAGTGCGGAAGTTTAGAGTTAACAGATACAGAACGTGTTAAAAGATTAGTTGAATCTAATCAATCTTTTTTTCATCCTGAAGCCTATCGGTTGTATACTCCAGCATCTCCTCATTACGCAGCTGAAATAGAAGATGTCAAAATTAATTGGGGTAAATTAAAGTTACCCGAAACAAATAATACCTTGGTTATTGAAGGAGCAGGAGGTTTGATGGTTCCATTTAATTTAAAAGGAGAAACTATGTTGGATATCGCAAGAAATACGGACTCCGAAGTCGTTATTGTCTCTAGAAATTACTTAGGCAGTATTAATCACACTCTGCTTACCTTAAGGGTATTACAGGATAGTGGTGTGAAGATTTTAGGATTAATTTTCAATGGAGAGTCCAATCCTTCATCAGAAGATGTTATTTTAAAAACAACAAAGGTTCCCTTACTTGGAAGAATTAAGGAGGAATATGAGTTCACAAAAGATTTGATTACTACTTACTCTAGAGATTATATTTTTATTTAAAACTTGGTTTTAAATAAAAATATAATTGGTCGTTATATTGACTTAAATATTATGGACTTAAATTAGTATTTTCACAATTCCGATTTGCAGAACTTCTATCATTAACATTTTGCGTTTTTTAGGGTTCGAAAAAATAATGAGTTTTTAAAGTTAGAAAATGAAGAAAATAATTTTTCTTTTTTGTTTTTGTTTAACGATTTTGGGCGGTTTAAAAGCACAAAATGAAGATGATATTATTGATTACACAAATCAGTCTTCCTCTATAGATTCAGTTAAGGTTGAAAATGTAAAAGACAGTTTTTTAGATAACTTTGCAAAGCATGAGCTTACTTTTCAATCTCTACATTGGATTAGAAATAAGTTTAATATTGAGTATCGAAAAAATTTGAATGAGATCTTTTCTTTGGGTTTGGGAGTTGGATATAATTATAGACAAGACAATATTTTACATCTCAGTTCTGAACTTGGATATATATTTGAAGCAGAAGGTAACTCTTTGAGTTACTTGTTATTGGAAGGTGAATATTTGTATGGTTTTAATTGTAATCCTTCACTACGATTTTTTTACGATTCATGGTTTTTTGAAAATGCGTTTGTTCAGTTAGATTATAGATATAATTTTAACAGATATTTATTAAACTACGATACACCGGGATTTTTTTTAAAAACTAATTTTTATTCTTCAACTTTAAATCTGATTTTTGGAATGAAAGGAAGTTTTCTGTTAAATCAAAAATATTTATTTGTTAATACCTTTTATTATGGATTTGGAGGGAATTACTATACAACTTATTCAATAGAAAAAGAATCCTATTATAAATTAAATCAACCTCTTTCAAAAGAAAACTCTGTTTCTTTTAAATTTTTAATTGGTTATTCTTTTGGATTAGGTTTTACTAAAAACAGAAAGTGAATTATGAAAAAATCATCTTTAATATTATTTGCACTCCTAGTATTTAAATTCGGAATTAGAGCTCAGGAACTGACTTCAAAATGGTCCGATAAAATTGAACTTCATAATTCTAAAGATGGCTTTTTTTCCTATTTCCTGGGAGAGAATAAACGATTTCTCTATGCTTATTTTAGTAAAAAGGGGAAAAGTGAAAGAAAAAAGATAGTTGCATTTGATAAGAAAACTATGAAAAGGCAATTTGCCACTGAAGTTATAGGTTATCCTTCAAACTCAAAAGATTCGAAAAAATTTAAAGGCTTAGATCTTTATAAAACTATCGTTTATGATGATGTTTTGCATGCTTTTTTTAAGTCTGACGATAAGAATTCAAAATCAATATTAGTTAAATCTTTTTCTGCCGAACTAAAGGTTAAAGAGCCTCTGAAGAAAATAATATCTCAACCTAAAAAAGAAAAAAGGAAAAATAAGTCAGCTTCTTTATTTGTTATGGGTAATAAGGAAACTGGAAAAGTATTTATAGGAGTTGAAAAAGAAACGGTTCCTAAAGATAATGTTGTACTTGAGTATAAAGTCTTAGATAGTGACTTCTCCATTTCTGATGCAAATCAAATTACCTTACCGATTAGATATAAGGGAGTTAATTGGTTTAGAGGCGGTGCTGATGGTTTGTCTTCTTCTTATTTGTTGGGTGATGATGGAAATGTCCATATTAGAAAAGGTTCCTTGCTGGGTATTATTAATTTGACTTCAGGAAAATTAACCACAACTGAAGTTAAAACGGATGAAAAACGATTATTTTCAATTTACAGGATGGTTTCTAAAAGTAAAACAAGACTTTATGGATATTATAGTGATTTAACCAGAGATAGAAAGGGTAGAGAGGTTCATGGTATATTTTATGCAATACTAACCAAGGACTACAAAATTAAGAATATGGTTTTTTCTGGTTTTAATAAAAAGTTAATGAAGGAGCTTTTTAAAGATGATAAGGATGATAAAGATGGTGGTAGAAAAGGCGGATGCTGTTTAATTGGTAAAAAAGGTTCAACTCATGCTAACGATGAAACAATGAATTCAGATTACATCATTGAAGAAGCTTTGGAGGGTGATGGTGGAAGTGTTTATCTTTTTACCACTAAAATGGATAACTATTCTGTAAGGTCATGTACTACAGATGCTAACGGAAACACCACTTGCACTACTAGCTATTATTGTAAAAAAGGAAATGTAACTACTTTTAAAATTAGTAAAGACGGTGATATTGAATGGGCTTCAAATCACGATAGAGTGAAAGTATACAATGGTTGGTTCGTTTATGATATTAGTGTAATTCAAGATAAGAAAGGATTTTATGCCACCTATGGAACCGTTAAGAATAAAAGAGCAAAAAAGCCATGGTTTATGTTATTGAAGAAAGTAGATTACACTAATCCAATGGAATATGTTTTTATAAACAAAAAATCAGGTAAGGTTTCTAAAAAAGTTTTGAAGGTTAATCAGCCTAATTCGCCATCTAATATGGCAAAATATATCGATGCAACGGAAGTTACTGTAATTGACAATAAACTTTATGTAAATAGCTCAAAAGAGTTTGTAACCCCCTTGGGTTACTGTTTGGGTGGTTTTCTAACTCCAAATTTAAGGGGGGGCTTAACTAAAGGGTATGGTTTTTTTGGTGTTTTAGAACCCGTCAAAAGATAAATGTTTTTGTAAAAATATGAGTAAATGCTTCTTTGTCTTAGGATTTTGCTGCCTCTTTACAATTAGTGTAAAGGCTCAAAACCTTTCTACCGATTCTTTATTGGTTTCCTCATTTAGTGAGTATCGGTATGAAAAAGTTAGCCCTAGATCTTTAATGAGTTTTAAGAATCGTTCAATATGGTATAAAATAAATCCTATTTCCTACCTCTCAATTGGTTTGATGTTGGCCTATCAAAGATTCTTGTCACAACAATTAGGTTCTCAGTGCGCTTATGAGATAAGTTGTTCTGAACACGCGAAAAAAACCATTGAAAGATATGGTATTCTAAAAGGGCTGATTCTGGGCTTTTATCAATTGCAAAGTTGTACACCAAAAACGGGATATGATTTTCAAGATCATGATATAAATTCAGACGGTGAAATTATTAACCCAATTGAAATAGATGAAGATTAGTCTGGTCGTTTTTTTTCTTTTCTCGTTTTTTTTTCGTGCGAATGCTCAAATTAATTCTCAGTTCATTAATCATCTTGTCCTGTCTAATCAGCATAAAGAGCACAAAACTTATTTAAATTATTTACTAGAAAATAATGGATCTTCAGACTCATTAACCTACTATAGGATGAAATATTATTTGCTTCTGAAGGACTATAATTCTTTTGAAAGTGAAATTCAAAATTGTAAACTTTGTTTTAAAGATTCTTCACTATTAAATTACTCAGCTAGCTATTTATTTAAGAGTAGCATAGCATCTGCAGAGAGACTTTGGAAAATAGACTCTAAGTTTGGATCTGATTTAACTAAAACTTCCTTATTAAGAAAGTCATTCGATTTAACAAAAAATACCCAGGGCTTTTCAGATTTTCTTCCTTACGAGTTAAAGGTCCACTATAATGAATATAAGTTTGTTAAGAAAAAGAAGGCTTGGATTGCTGCCGGGTTATCGATGGTTATTCCCGGTTCGGGAAAACTTTATATTGGCAGGCCTAATTCGTTTTTTGGATCATTTATTAGTAATGTATTATATGGTTTAACCGGTTTCGAAAGTGTTCGTGTTTTAGGAATCAATAATGGATATTCAATTGTTTCCTTAAGTGCTTTTGGTATATTTTATTTTTCAAATGTTATAGGCGTAGTTCATGATTTAAAACGCATCAAAAATGAAAAAAAGAAACACTTTTTATATGAGGTGGCTACTTATCAGTCTGCAGATATTTATTTATACAAATAATGTTTGTTGTCAAAATAGACAGGAGCAAAAAATGTTGATGCTTGAACAAAAAATTTTCCAAGCTTCGCATGATTCGCTAAAGAACTCTTTATATCTGCAAAAATTTAATATCTCTTTAAGAGATGAGGATTACCAGCGTTCTTATTTTGAATTGAGAAGGGTTAGAGAGAAGTATATTAATGATTCTTTGATAGAAAGTAACTTTTATTGGAATGCAGCTTTGATTTCAAAGTTATCCAATGAGTTTCAATATGCAAATATCTTTTATGATGCTTATCTGGATTTTACTAATGATACTAGTTCGTCTAGCTTACTTTTAGGAATGCTTATTAAATCTGATATAGATAGTTCAGCGTTTTATAAATTTAGAGACCAATATGAATATACTAGTCACAATGAAGTATCAATTTGTTTTGAGACATTACTTTCTTATCAGTTAAAAAGAAAATGGGCTTATATTCTTTCTTCTTATTTAGTCCCTGGATCGGGCACACTTCTAAGTGGAGATTTATATAATGGAATAGGTTCGCTCGTTACAGTAAGTGGATTTAGTTATGGCGTTTCTCAACTTGTAAAAAGTAAGCTGTATTTTGGGGCTGGAATTTGGGGCTACTTATTCTTGCCTAGAGTTTATTTTGGCAACATAAGATTAACGGTTGCAAAAATTCAAGAACTTGAAAAAAAGAAAAAGTTAAAATTAGCATATGCTTGCGAACAAAAAATGAAGGAACTTTTAAATAATAATCCAATTGATTTTCGATTAAACGAATAGTTTAATTTACTTTTAGTTCATTATTTAAATGATGAGACAGTTAAGTAATCTTTTTCACTATTTGTTTATTATTCCCAGAGTTAATTTCCGATTGGTAAGAATTAACCGGGTTTTAAAAAACTTAAAAGAAGAGGTAGTTAAAAATCCAGATTGGGAATCAATTATTTCCTCTAAGGATTTTGATTTAAGATTAACTCAATATGTTCAGGTGCATTCATTGTTGGATTTTAGTCTTTGTGGTTTAGCTGGACGTAAAATTTCAAGAGTTGAGTTGAAAGCTTGTGTTTATTTTTGTGCTTGCTTGCCACTTTATGACGATTTTTTTGATAAGAGTAATTTGTCTAAAAAAGAGATAAAAGATTTAATGCATTTTCCACAAGGATTTAAGCCTGAAAATTCCGTTCAAGAATTGTTTGTTCATTTGTTGGATGTGGTTTATAAAAATTTACCAGATTCAGAATTGTTTGGTAGATATTTTGAACAATTGTATTATGGGCAACAAGAAAGTAAACGGCTTGTTGATTCTCGACTTTCAATAGAGGAAGTCCAAAAAATCGCTTTTCAAAAAGGAGGTTACAGTGCATTGTTGTTCAGGAGTATTTTGAAGCACCCTTTAATTGATGGTGAAGAAAAAGCATTACATCAATTGGGAGCTGTTGGTCAAGTATTAGATGACTTGTTTGATTTGTGGGATGATTTAGAGGAGGGTATTAATACTGTAGTAACAAAGTTTAATAGAGATTTCACTCCTGTTTTTAACTTATACATAAAAGAAGTGGACCAATTAAAGTTATCTTTTCAAGCATTAAATTATCAGCAAAAAAATAAGGATAGGTTTATTAGAGAATTAATGCTCTTAGTAAACGGAGGAACAATTTGTGGTCAACATTATTTAAAGCTCCAAGCCGAAAATAATGGTGTTTTTGATATTGAGAAGATGGGAAGAGAAGCATTAGTATGCGATATGGAGAATAAGTTTAATAGATTAAAAATGATTAAGCAATCAATTTTAAATGCTTAAATTTCTTTACAAAATAATTGGATTTTCGACGCTTTATTTGCGGCTTTACAGAGATTACAAAAGAATTTTTAAATATACCAACCAATTATTTAATCAAGTAAGGCCAAAATTCAATAATTGGGAAGCACTTGTTGATTCTAAAAGTCAAAAGAGAATGAAAGATTATATTCTTATTCAAACTTTATGGACTGCTGGTTTTTGCTTGCTAAGAGGTCAACGAATCAAGCCTAATGAGATAAAGGCAATCGTAAATATAAGTGCTTTAGCTCCTATATATGATGATTTTTTTGATAAGGTTGAAATATCTTCCTCTAGGATTAATGCTCTTGTAAATACTCCTTTTGATTCTGTAGCCAATTCAGATGTTGAAGCTCTATTTTTAGAATTCTCTCAGAGAATTCATGAAAATGTTATTGATATTCCTTTTTTTTTAGAAAATGCAAAAAGAGTTTTTAAAGCTCAATATGAAAGTAAAAAGTTGATTTCAGAGAACTTGTTAGCTCGAGATTTTGTGAAGAAAATTGCTTTTGATAAAGGAGGCGCAACTGTTTTGTGCATGTGTAATATGTTGAATGAGAAATTATCAAGTAATGAGCATGAACTTATGTATCAATTAGGGGGCATTGCTCAATATTTAGATGACATCTTTGATTTAAGAGAAGATTATATAGAGGGAAGGCAAACATTAGCAAATCCAGTTCAGAGTATTGGTTTTTTAAAAGAATCTTTTCTTGAGGAAATCAATAACTTTAAGAAAAAGTTAGAGTTGAGTCTTTATTCTAAATCTCAAAAGAAAGCTTTTTTCATTCCTTTATCTTATGTTTTTGCTGCAACATTATTATGTATTAGACGTTACGAACTTTTACAAGAAAAAACTAATGGAGAATTTAAAATTGAGTCGTATTCCAGAGATGAGTTAGTTCTAGATATGGATAAATGGTCTAATAGAATCAAGGCATTTAGGTTATCCTTAACAATATCAGTAGAATGAAGGTGTCTTAATTGGGGTATAATAATTGATTAATTGAAAGTAAATAGGTAAATATGAAATTCAAGTTTGTGTTATTCAGTATGTTGGTTCTTTCGGAATTGGTAACTTTTTCTCAAAGACAATCTTACTCATCAATTAATAAAAAAGCAATAAAAACATATGAGCAGGCATTAAATAAATTCGAATTGAGATATTTTGGAGAAGCATTACCACTTCTTGATAAGGTGATCAGAAAAGATCCTTCTTTTATAGAAGCATATGGAGTTAAGAGTACCATTTTTATTCAAAAAGAAGAGTATTTTGAAGCTATTTCTGAATTAGAGGAAGGTTTGAAATTAAATCCGGATTTTATGCCATTTTTGCACTTGGACTTGGCCGAATTATACTTCAAAACTGAACAGTATTCTAAAGGCAAAGACCGATCCTCTCTTTATTTAAAAAAGTATACTCCCAAAGCAAAATTAAGAGGGAAAGCAGAACGAGTTTTAGAATCGTGTAAATTCTCTATTGAATCGTTGAAAAGACCGGTATCGATAACCCCTCAAAATTTAGGTCCAAACGTAAATTCTGATTTAAAGGAATATCTACCGGTTTTATCTGTAGATATGAATACATTAATTTTTACGAGAACAATCCCTGACTCAAGAAGCGTAGACAAATATCAGGAGGACTTTTATGCTTCATTTAAACATAAAGAAAATTGGAGAAGAGCTTTTAATATTGGTGCGCCTTTAAATACAGTGGTTAATGAAGGAGGTCATTCACTTACTGCTGATGGAAATACTATGTTTTTTACAATATGTCCTGATATAGGTTTTGGTTATGGAGAGGGTAGGAACGGTTATGGAAGTTGTGATATTTTTGTTACGTTTCTTAGGAATGGAAAGTGGTCAAATCCAAAAAATCTTGGTCCTAAAGTAAATCATAAAAAACATGACGCTCAGCCTAGCATGAGTAGTGATGGTAGAACATTATATTTTTCGAGTACTCGTCCTGGGGGATATGGAGAAAACGATATTTACGTCACTTATTTAACTGAAAATGGTTGGTCTGTTCCTCAAAATCTTGGCGGAGTAATAAATACTCCTGGTAGAGAGGAGGGGGTATTCATACATCCTGATAATAACACATTATATTTTTCTTCCAATGGGCATCCTGGTCTTGGGGATAACGATTTATTTATGAGTAAAAGACAAACTGATGGTTCATGGGGGAAACCACTTAATTTAGGTTATCCTATTAACACCTCTAAAAATGATTTTGATTTTACAGTTGATGCAATGGGAGAGTATGCATATCTCACGTCAGATAGAGATGGAGGTTTTGGCGATTGGGATATTTACAAGTTTAAATTACCAGATTACTTAAAGCCAAAACCGGTAACATACATGACTGGTAAAACATTTGATAGCGAAACCAAACTTCCGCTAGGTGCTCGTTTTGAACTTAAAGAGTTGGCGGGGGGCGAAAAAATAGTAGAATCAACTGCGAACTCAAATGGAAAGTTTTTAGTTTGTCTTCCTTACGGTAAAGAATATGCTCTAAATGCTGCTTATGAAGGTTATCTGTTTTATTCTGAAAACTTCAAGTTAAATAAATCAGATAATTTTAAACCTATTGAGAAAGATGTGCCTCTTCAACCTATTAAAATAGGAGGAAAGGTGATTTTAAAAAATATATTTTTCGATATCGATCAATATGATTTAAAGTCTGAAAGTAAAGTAGAACTTGAAAAGCTAAAAGAGTTTTTAGATAGGAATCCCACTTTGAAAATTGAAATAGGTGGTCATACGGATAATCAGGGTAGTCGACCTCATAATCTAGAATTATCAAAAAATAGAGCCAAAGCAGTATCATATTGGTTAATAATGAATAAAATTTCGAAAGATCGACTTTCTTATAAAGGATATGCAGATGATGAGCCTATTATGTCAAATGAAATTGCTGATGGTCGATCTAAAAATCGTAGAACAGAATTTAAAATCGTAGGTAAATAAATTGTAATTCTCAAAATAAGAACTGAATTTTTGCGACTTCCTAAATTAAACTTCCCAAAATACACGTTTAGATTTAAAAAATCCAAAAACGATAAAGTACTAATTTTTGATAAAGTTCGAAAAAAGTGGATAGTCTTGACTCCTGAAGAATGGGTAAGACAAAATATTATAGTTCATTTAATCGATTCTTTCGGTTACCCAGAGTCTGTATTTAAAATTGAAACAGGGTTGAGTGTTAATCAAAATAAAAGACGTTCAGATGTGTTGGTTTATAAAGACTCGAAGCCTTTTGTTTTAATAGAATGTAAGGCTCCAAGCATTGATTTGACTGGAAATGTTTTAAACCAAGCATTAAATTATAATATTATTTATGACTGTCCTTTTATTATTCTCACTAATGGAATCATACATAAAACTTTAGACCTTGATCAAGATTCTATTCAGCACATAAAATATTTCCCAAATTATAATTAATCTGTAGGCGTAACATACATTTTTTTTACTCGTATTTAAGAAATATTAGCTACTTAAAAAATTATGAAAAACTTATTCTTACTATCCTTTTTTGGGATAACTGTGTTTTCGTACGGTCAAAACTACTTGCCTAATGTTCTTATCGTTAAAATTAAAGAACCATACAGAGGTTATTTTTATAAAGGAGAGGCCAATGATCCGAAACTGGAAATGGTTTTTAATGGTTGTGGTGTCAAATCTATAGTTAGAAAGTTCCCTAATTGCGTAAAGCCTCGAACAGAGAAAAACAAAGATGGTATAACACATCCTGATCTCTCCTTAATCTATCAAATAGAATATACTAAAGATATTGATCCTCAAAAATTAACTTCCGTATTTATGCAATCAGGCGCATTTCATTATGTTGAGCCCTCATTTATTTTTGAGCCATTATACAAACCAAATGATTCCGAAATAGATTCACTATATTTTTTAGACCTTTTAAATATTTATTCAGCTTGGGATTCTACTCAAGGTGATACGAATGTTGTTATAGGTATTTCTGATACAGGGTTTGATATTGATCACCCTGATTTAGTCAATAGTGTAAAATATAATTACGCTGATCCTATCAATGGACTGGATGATGATGGAG
>CEVX01104192.1_pt1 | contig 12330 bp, 1 predicted proteins | sample 356561 | NCBI WGS metagenome assembly CEVX01 (sample SAMEA2623886, study PRJEB7988) | marine metagenome | biome: marine biome (ENVO:00000447); feature: surface water layer (ENVO:00002042); material: "saline water (ENVO:00002010), including plankton (ENVO:xxxxxxxx)" | depth 5 m | reverse complement strand
CTTACTAAAAAGGGAGAGGAGTATGTATCTAAATTTAAAAATTTCCCATCATCAATAAATCAAATATTAGATAATATAGTTTTTCAAGAAGAAGAATCTAAAATAGCAAGAACCGCATTAGATGGTTCAAAAGGTGAAGATGGGGTAGAAATTGAATATAATTTTGATTCTTCAAAACAAGATTTAAAAAATAGATTTTTTTATTCTGATCAAATTGTAAATAGTGAAGGTACTACCCAAGATTTTTTGCAATATAACTTTTATGGGTTTCCCGTTATTGCTTCTCTTGCTAAGCTAACCAAAGTACAGTCTGATATCAGGTATATTGAAAATAAAGTTTTAAATGAGATTTTAAGCTCAATTCAAGGAAAAGGGTTAAATTTTAGTACTTTTCAAACACTACTAGAAACTACTAAGCCGGTATACTATACAACTGATGTAGTTGATGCTGCAATTGTAATGGGTAAAAAAGACGAAGGATTTAAGCCAGATAAAGTAGAACTATTTTTAAACGGAAAACCTCTAACAGAAAACGAATACTTCATAGAAAACGGTAAAGTAGTTTTGAAAAAAAGAATTGCAAGTCCTGGTACTTATGATTTGACAGGAACTTTATCCAAAAAAAATGCGGATACGCAAGAATTGGTTTCTATTCCAGTAACCCAAAAATTAGTAATAATCAGAGAGCCTAATTCAGCTGTTGTTTCTGCAGATAACATGAAAGTTTTTTATAGAGGATTAAGAAACCCTACTTCTATTTCCATTCCTGGAGTAGCAGCAAGTACCATTGTTCCCTCTAGTACAAACGCTAAATTTTCCAAAACTAAAAATGGATGGGCTGCCCAGCCTACTAATGCTAAAGCTAAAGAAATGAAAGTTTCTGTTTCAGGTATTTTAAATGGAAAAAGAAAGAGTTTTGATGGAGGAACTTTTAGAATACTACCACCACCACCAGGGAAAGGATCTGTTTCTGGAATGAATAAAGTTATCCAGACAGGAGGATCGATATCCAAAACTTTACTAACTAATGGTATTGTAACTGGTACAAAGCCAAAAGACTTTTTATATGACTATAGTATTATAGTAACTGGTTTTGATATCAAGGTTGGAAATTCACCTGCTAAAACTGTAAAAGGAAATAAAGCTAGAAGCAATCCAAAAGCTGCCTTAGATATTAAAAGTGCAGGAAAAGGGACTGCTGTAGTTATTTCCAATATCAAGGCAAGTTCTAAAGATGGAGATACGGTAACTCCAAATTATGTTGTTGAATCATTTTTCCTTATTGTAAATTAAATGAAACTTTCAAATTTCTACATTGCGTTTTTTATGCTTTTTAGTTTTAGCTTATTTAGTCAATCTAATATTCTAAATGCTTCTGTACCTGAACAAATAGGGGTAAAAAACATAGATCAAATTCAATCTGATTTAGATTCATACTTAGAGTATGAATTTATTGACGATAGAGATATCCTTTGGTCAAAAATTGTATATGAAACTATTGATTTAAACGAAAGATTAAACTTTCCCTTATTATTTCCTATTGATGACAACCTGTACGAAAATACTAGAAAATCTCTATGGAGAGTTTTAAAAGAAAATATTTTAAATGGAAACATTACCAAGATATACTCAGACGTAAATGATAATTTCAGGTACCCCTTAAAGGAAGCAGAAATTAAAGATATTGTAGCGACTGCTGTCGATTATGGGGATGGAGAGCTGATTCCTAAGGAAATTGGATCTGACGATATTACTGCTTACAGAATCAAGGGAATGTGGTACTTTGATAAAAGAAGAGGAGAGTTGATGTATAGGTTGCTAGGTCTAATGCCTGTGGGCGAAGATTTAAAAAACTTAGATGGGGATGAGGAAAAGAAAACAAATCTTTTCTGGATATGGTATCCAAGTATTAGAGAGATACTACACAAGGAACTAGTGTTTAACGATACCAGTAATGCCAATCAAATATCTTTTGATCAATTATTACTATCAAGAAGATTTAGCTCTTATATATACAAAGAAGACAATCTTTATGGAGATAGAAAAATTTCAGAATACAAGAAAAAAGGTCTGGAATCGATATTGGAGTCAGAAAGAATAAAAAAAGAAATTCTTGATTTCGAGCAAGATCTTTGGAATAGGTAACTTCAAAATAGCTATATCTTATACACAATAGCTATTTCTTATAATTCTTATATTTTTTTATCTGTTAATAGAACTACTTATTTTTTTAATATTTTAAAAACGAACTATTTTTTTGTTTATTTTTTAATTTTAAATAAATATTTCTTTCTTTATTTTGTTCTGTTTAAATAATATGGTAAATTACATATTACATAAATAAGGACATGTCGTCCTTTTTTTTAGCTTATATAAACATTAAAAATATTGCGTATAATTAAAATTTAACCCTCATTATCAGTAAGAAATCCCTCTTTTTACGAATTTTAAAGAGATGATTTCCTACGTGGTAATATTTAATTTAAGACTATGAAAAATTTTTTATCTACACTTTTTTTAACCTTTTCACTATTAATTTATTCTAATCCAATACCGATTCCAATTTCTGGTACCGCGGTTTCCAACAACATGTTAGCTGCACCTGTAGCTTCTGCAGCAACACTAACTGTAACAGAAGGTGGATCTATTAGTATTAACCTTTCAAGTTATATTAGTGGTGGTTATAATTCCGTTACAATTGGAACTCAGCCTAATCACTCTACAGGAAATTTACCTAATTCTGCTAGTTTCACTTATACCCACAACGGAGGTGAGGCACCAACAGACTCTTTTACTTTTAGTGCTACAAATTCAGATAGTGAAGAAAGTAATATCGCAACTATTACTATAAATGTTACACCTGTTAATGACGCACCAACTATTGCTGCAATTGCTAAAACTGTGAATGAGGGTTCATCAGTTGAAATTACAGTTCTAGGAGCTGATGCTGAGGGGCAAAATTTAACATACGCTGTTACTTCTAATTATGCGCCATCTTATGGAACTATTACCAAGGATGTGTCTACTGGAATATTTACTTATACACATGATGGTTCTGAACAACCAGCAACCGATACTTTTCGTTTTACAGCAACAGAAGAAACTACCTCTGTTAACACCAATCCACTTTCTAGTGCTTCGTCTGGTGGTATAGTTACTATAACTATCACCGCTGTTAACGATGCGCCAACAAGTTCAGCCGCTTCTATAAGTGTAAACGAAGGAGCAACCTTTAGCGGAAATTTTACAGCTGGCGATTCGGATACTTCAGCCTTTACTACCTCTGTAACTACTAAGCCAACAAATGGTACGGTAACTTTAGATACCAGTAATCCATTAAATTTTTCTTATACTCACGACGGTTCTGAAACCGATACAGATACTTTCACTTATACTATTTCTGATGGAGCTTTATCTTCTTCTAGTATTGTAACTGTGGCTGTTGCAGCTGTTAATGATGCACCAACTTCAGCTAATGATACATACTATATTAGCGGAGAGTATGTTATTACAAAACCAGGAATAGGAGTTTTAAGAAATGATGTAGATCCTGAGCAAAACGACATAACTGCTGTTCTTGTTTCTAATCCAACATCAGGAACCATAGATTTAAAAGCAGACGGAACTTTTACTTACACTCCAAGCACAAGTACTAACACAGCTTTTGTTACAGACTCTTTCACCTATAAAGCGCAAGACAATCAGTCTGCTCAAAGTGCTACTGCTACTGTTACTTTTACTGCTGCTACTTTAATTCCAGTGCCTGATACTTACGCTTTAGCAGAAGGTCAACTTCTTACTATTGATGCTGCTAGTGGTTTAAAATCAAATGATGTGGATACCAATACCAATTTTACTATTGATAGTTTATGGGTAGCAACTGCTCCAAAATATGGAACATTAAATCTTGCTTATGCAGATGGTAGTTTCACCTATCAACACGACGGATCTGAAAACAGATTGGATACTTTTGAATACAAAGCCAAAAACTCAAATGGGGATTTATCTGAAAATACATTTGTTACTTTATTTTCTGAAAATGTTAACGATGCGCCAACCTCCTCTGGAACCGCTGTTTCATTAAATGAGGGAGCTGAAAATACTTTCAAACTTGCCTATACAGACAGTGATACAAACATTGGTGGTATAGAGTTTACTGTTGTTACTCAGCCTAGTAATGGTAATTTTACTTCTAGTCCAGTTGTTTCTTCTAATGGTAGTGTTAGTTACAAACACGACGGAGGAGAAACTATAACTGATTCTTTTACTTACAAGGTAAGTGATGGAGAATTTACAACTGATGCTAAAACGGTTACCTTTACTGTTACACCAGTAAATGATTTACCAGTTGCTGCCGCAAAAACATTAACAGTTGCAGAAGCAGCTACAGCCACTGTCGCTGCTACTGGAACAGACATAGAAACAACAGACGCAAACCTTACTTTTAAATTGATTAGCGATGGCACTAACGGAAAAGCAAGTATTAGCGCGGATAATATAATTTCTTATACCCATAGTGGAGGAGAAAACACTTCAGATAGTTTTACTTACGCTGCCTATGATGGAACTGCCTATGGAAATCCAGCTACAGTTACTGTAACGGTAACAGCAGTACTTACTTCTCCAGTTACTATTGCGGCCGCTGTTCAGTTAGACGAGGCAGAAACTAAAGTTTTTGATTTTCAAAATAGTACTTCCGATCAAGATACTGCGGATGGTTCAATTACTTATATAGTAGTTTCGGTTCCTGCTAATGGAACTCTAACCGATCCAAATAATAGTAATGCAGCTGTTTCTGCTGGAACTACTCTTGCGGGAACCTCTGTAACCTATATTCATGCAGGAGGTGAAAACACCTCTGATAGTTTTACTTTTAAAGCAAATGATGGCAATAGTGATAGTAATGTTTCAACAGTTTCTTATACGGTAGCTGCAGTAAACGATGCGCCTACTATTTCCACTACTTCTTTTACAGTAGATGAAAAAGATACTGTAGACTTTCCAATAACTGTAGTGGATCCAGATTCCTCTTCTTTAACTTACACATTAGTAAGTGTTCCCTCAAATGGAACTCTAACTGATACATCTGGGGCTGAACTTGCCGCAGGTGCTACTTTGTCTGTTACAACACTTACCTACACGCACACTGCTACATTAAGTGGATCTGATCCAGGTGCAGATTCTTTCAAACTAAAAGTTAGTGATGGCGCACTGGACACTGGAGATGTGACCATTTCAGTAGTAGTAAATAATATTGATGAAAATCTGCCTCAAATAATTTTGGAAGCTAGCACTACTTCTTTAACTGAAAGTGCTACAGCAATTACTCTTACAGCTACTTTAGTTAGTAACTCTTTTTATTCTACTAAAAGAGATATGGTAGGAGCTTCGACTACTTTGTATGAAGAGTTTGGTGTTAGTTACGACGGAAATACCAGAAATTTAAAATACATGGGAGAAAGAAATGGTAAAAAATATTATGTAACTACAAATTATGCTCCTACATGGAGTACTGCCGATGCATTTGCTAGATCATTGGGAGGGTACTTAGTCGTATTTGATGAGGATGGCGAGGAAACATGGGTTAAAGATGCTTTGGATTCTGATAAAGCTAATGTGAGTAGCTATTTCTGGCTTGGATATAATTATAGACTAGGTCAATCAGCATGGAAATGGGCTAATGGATCTTCATACTCTACTACAAACTGGGAATCAGGTTATCCTTCAAATCAAGCATCAAATCAGTTTGCTTATTCTTATAGAACTTGGACAAAATGGCGAAATTATGGCAGTAGTAATGGTGCTTATGTAGTAATTGAATTTGATAATAATTTAGCTAATGCAACTGGTTCAGCTATAACAGTAGCTTTGGCAACTGGTACAGAAACAGATGCTGCTACCGCATCTGGAACGGACTATACATTAGCAGCTAGTTCACTATCTATCGCTTCAAATGCTTCTTCTGCTTCTACCACTGTAACTGTTGTTGCAGATAGTGTAGACGAAAAAACAGAAACAGTTACTTTAACCGCATCTTCAAGCGTTTCGGGTGCTGTGGTAAAAAGAAGTCAAAAAACAGTGGTGATTACCATTAATGACGACGATGATCCTATAGCTACTGTAACGGCAGATAAATCCTCTTATACGGAGGGAACAGATGCCCAAATGATAATTACTGGAACATTATCTAACCCTAAAACATACGAGACCTCTATAGTATTTGATGTTCAAGCTTCTAGTACTGCTACTCAAGATGTTGATTTTAGCTCTGCTGACGATGGTAATGTTTCAGATCTTTCACTTACTGAATCAGGAAACCCTTGGGGAGTTGTAGTGGATGGTAGTGGAAATCATTACGTAGGAGATAATAATGATAGAAAAATATACAAAAGAGCCAACTCAAACGGAGCGGTCACTACCCTTACAGGTTCAGGAAATAGTGGAACAGGTTCTACAACTGTTGTGCTTGGAACAGATGCAAAACATATTCAAATTAGAGACCTAGATATTGTAACTATTGGAAGTGAAACAGATGTTTTTTATGTGGATTACAGGACAATAAGAATGGTGGATACTTCAAATGGCTATACTTATTATATTGCTGGAAGTAATGGATATGATGGAGGTTTTACAGACGGAAATTCAACTGCAGCAAGATTTGACTACATTAAAGGAATTACTGTTTCGGCGGATGGAAAAACTATTTATGTAACCGATAGAAACAGAATCAGAAAAATATATTCCAATGACAGTCAAACATTAAAAGAAAATTCTAGTGCTGGAGAACTCAGTGATATTAAAGTAACGACAATTGCAGGAACAGATAGTTACGACAATGTAGATGGTACTTTAGCTGAAGCAAGATTTTCTGATCCTTATGGAATAGACATGGATTCTAATGGTGATCTTTTTATAAGAGGAAATCGTAGTGTAAGAAAAATTGATATTTCTGCCGGTACGGTGTCTACTGTGGTTGAAAAGTATGGAAGTGAAGGAGGATTAGCAATTGATTCTAGTGATAATATTTATTTTTCTGCAGGATGGGATTCTTATATTAATAAGTATTCTGAAACTGCTGGATTAACTGGAGTTATCGATTCTAGAAACGATAGAGCAACGGTAAGTGGTCCTTTAAAAACAGCAAAAATTAATAGACCTAGAGGATTAACAGTAAATTCAGTCTCTGGAAATATTGTATTTACCCAAAGGGATGGTGGACTAAGGGAAATAGATTTTAAAGGAACTCTTAGAATTCCTGCAGGTCAGACAACAGGTACTTATACTTTAAATATTAGAGACGAGAGTATAGACGAGGACAACGAGACTATAATTTTAAAACCCACAGAAAATAGTCTTACCATTAATCCAAAGAATTTAAAAACAGTAAGCTCTGTTGATTACATGAGTTTTGATTCAACTACTGATGATAAAACTGATGGAACAAATGGACTTGTTATTATAGATAACGACAATCCTCCGACTGTTTCTGTTACCGCATCTTCTTTAAACGTAGCTGAAGCGGGAGGAACAACCAAACTTACTTTCCAAATTGGAGATGCCTCCGCAGCTGGAAGTAAAATGGATTTAGATGAGGGTCTTAAAGGAGACTATCCTTATATAGGAACTTACAACGACCACAAGTATTACATAGCACAACAATGGATAACATGGACTGAGGCAAAAGCGGTAGCTACCAATTTGGGAGGATATTTATTGACAATCGATAGCGAAGCTGAAAATAATTGGGTCAAAGACAACCTTGGAGATTACAAATGGGATACTTATTGGTTAGGTTACTCAGATGCAGCGGAGGAGGGTACTTTTGTTTGGGATAATGGAAGCTCTTCAACTTACACCAACTGGAACAACGGAGAACCAAATAATTCAGGAGACGAAGATTATGCCTCTTTCTACGGTTACCAAGGTACCTGGAATGATTTACCAGCAAACGATGGTAGATATTTTATCATTGAGTTTAGTGGAACTATTTCTTCTAAAGCCATAACCGTTCCTTATTTAGTAGAAAAATCGGCTGGATTTGAAGCAACTGATGCAACTTTTACTGATTCTGGTAATGTGACTATTGCTGCAGGGTCTTCAATAGCTGAACTAACAATAACTGGTAAAGCTGATACAGTTAATGAGGTCACAGAAACGCTTACTTACACTATAACAGATAACATTACTAATGGAACTTACGATGCAGATGCTGCATCGGTTGTTGTTTCCATTATTGATGACGAAGCACCTGAAGTAACTTGGGCTACTAGTGGTTCTAGTTTCAATGAAAATGGTGGTTCTGTAACTGTAACAGCAACTGTTAAGGATAATAAAATTAAAACAACCGATAGTAAATTGAATTTACAAATAGTGGATGTTAATGGAGCAGTTTCTGATGTGGATTATTTTGTTTCTGAACTTCAAAAAGTAAATTCTTTTGCTGGTTCTTCACGTGGATTTGCCGATGGTTCGGCAGCAGTAGCTAAGTTTGACTATCCTGAAAAAATAACATCAGATGCTGCTGGAAATATCTATGTTGCGGATTCTGATAATAATGTAATAAGAAAAGTTACTCCATCTGGTGTGGTTTCTGTATATGCTGGAAATGGTGATTACGATTATAACAGATCAACTGGAAATAAAATGGACGTTGGGTTTTCTCGACCTAGAGCTTTAGCATTCAATAATGCTGGTGACGAACTTTTTATAGCAGAAAGTGGCTATAGAAGGATTTCTAAAATTGATGCTTCTGGAAATGTTTCTTTAGTTTCTGGAAATGGTAATTGTTGTAGTGCAGTTGATGGAAATGCATCTACAGCTGAATATGGTGATGTAAATGCTATAGCTTTTGATAGAGCAGGAAATTTATATGTTGCAGACCGTAGATCGATTAGAAAACTTGTTGATGATGGATCAGGAAATTGGACTGCATCAACAATTGCTGGTAATAATGATAATTACGGAGATGATAATGGAACTGGAACAGCAGCCAGATTTAGATACACTAGAGATATAGTAATAGATAAATCTGGATCGGAAGATATTATGTATGTAGCGGATGAACGCCAAATAAGAAAAATAGTTCTATCCTCTGGAGAAGTAACTACTTATGCAAATACAAATAATAATTATGGAGAAAACGACGGAACTCTTCAGTCTGCAGGTTTTAGAGATGTAAATGCAATGGCATTGGATACTTCCGCTTCTTCTTTAACAATATATATTGCAGATAGAAATAGAATTAGAAAAGTTACAGCTGATGGCGTTGAAACTATTGCGGGACAAGATGATAATGGTGATGTAGTGGGAGCTTTTGCTTCTGCGAAATTCAGATATCCATATGGTCTTGCTGTTAATTCATCGGGTGTATATATTTCTGATAGAGAAAATCATAAATTAAAGAAAATAGATTTATTACCTTCTATAACTATTCCTGGGGGATCTAGTTCTGGATCTATTACAGTAAATGGAATCGATGACCAACTTTATGAAAGTGATACTGAGGGACTAACCTTTAAAGTATTATCTAAAGTAAATGTTGCCGCAACATCTGGAACAGTTACAGACGATATTGCAGTAACTATTACTAGTGACGACGATGCGCCAACTATAAAGCTAAGTTCAAATCAAGATTATGTAGATGAAAATGGAGGAACTGCAATTGTAACGGTAAGTTTAGCAGATAAATTTTCTAGTTCTAGATCAGATATGAGCGCCTCAAGTAAAGATGAGTTCTACTACTTGGGTGAATACAAAGGGTCCAAATATTATGCTTCTAAAGATGATAATATTGGATACAAAACTTACTCTGATGCCAAAGATTATGCTGCTACTTTAGGTGGTCAATTAGCTGTGGTGACATCTGCTGGAGAAAATGATTTCATAACAGCTGGAATTTATAATGAAGATCCAAATTATAATCAAGACAATAATAGATGGTTAAATCACTGGATTGGACATCAATATGACACAACTAGTGAAACATGGAAATGGAACAATACTGCTCAAAGCGATTACACGAACTGGGGATGGGATTACAACCCAGATAATATCGATAGATACTATACCCAAATAAGGTACGAAGGTCTGTGGTTTAATGGAGAAAGTAATTGGGAATCTCAATACATTATAGAGTACTCCTCTGCAATTTCTGATATAGATGCAACTGCTACTATTGCGTTTTCAGGTACTGCTGCAACAGATGCTACTGACTATACAACAAGTATAGGAACTCCTGCCGCTGATAGAACAGTGACAATTGCAAAAGGGCAACCAAGTACTGCCATTACTATTACTGGAGTGAACGATGGAGATGATGAAAATATAGAATCTATTGTTACTACAATGACAGCTTCTACAAATAGTACTATTGGAACAGCTGCAGATTCTAGTTTGATTAACAATGCAGCTACTTTACAAATTAGCGATGACGAGGAAACAGCTGTAACTTTTAGTGTAGTTGATGCTTCTATTGGGGAAGTTGTAAAAGATGGATTTGCAACTACAACTAGTACTACTATTACTGCTACTGCTGAAAAAACAAAATTTAACCCAATTGATATCTCTCTTGACTTTACAAGTACAGGAGCTGGAATTGCTGTTTTTGGAAATGACTTTGGATCGAACGATTTAAATAGGGTATCCACTTTAGCTGGAGATGGTAATGATGGATATTTAGACGGCGATGGAGACGAGGCAGAATTTTCTGATGCCATGAGAAACTCAGCTGTTGACGCAAGTGGTAATGTTTACATTGCTGATCTTGGAAATCATGTTATTAGAAAAATTACGCCATCTGGAGATGTTTCTACTTTTGCTGGAACAGGTTTTTGGTGGGATAATAGTGACGAACAAAAAACACCAGGAGATAAATTAGCCAGAGGGTTAAACCATCCAGAATCAGTGAAGTTTGACAATAATGGAGACATGTATATAGTGGAGCGATACGGACATAGTATTTCTAAAATTACCATGAGTACTGGGGTTCTAACAAGATATATTGGTCTTAGACAGGATCAAGGGGATGATAACGGAAATGAAACGGAGGCTAGATTCAATAGACCTACCGATATTGCTTTTGATGCTAACAATAATATGTATGTATTAGATAAAGATAATACTGTAATTAGAAAAGTAGTTGATGATGGAACCAATAGAATTGTTACAGATTATGCTGGTAGTGGAAACTACGGTGATCAGGATGGACCAGCCTTAGAAGCTACAATGCAACAGCTTCATAGTATGGTAATGGATTCTCAAGGAAATTTATTTTTTGCGGATAGTGATAAAATTAGAAAAGTTTCCGCTGATGGAACAACTGTTTCTACAATTGCTGGAAATTATGGGGGTTATTCAGATGGATATGGAACAAATGCTCGTTTCCAGGGTCCTAGAGGTTTGGCAATTGATGCCGACACAGACGGAGTGGCTGGAACTACAAATCAAAGTATTTATGTTGCAGATGCTCACAACTCCAGAGTTAGAAAAATTTCTGATATTAATGGTGCTGTTCAGGTAACTACAATTTCTGGAACAGGTGAATATAATTTCTCCGACGGAACAGAAGATGAAGCTCAATATAGAAGACCAGAATATGTTGCGGTACACTCTGGTGTCTTGTATGTAATTGATTCAGACGATAACAGAGTAAGAAAAGTGCAGTTAACTCCAAAAGTAACTATTCCTTCGGGACAGTTAACAGCTACTTATAATATTACTTCCATCAATGATGTTGTTTATGAAACGGACGAGAAAATTCAATTTACTTCTTCTTCAATAACTGGAGGAACCTACAGTGGAGGAAATGTGGAATTTGTATTAAAAAGTGACGAATTGACTCCAAAAATTGAATTGGATGCTGAAAGTTTAGTTCTTGATGAGGCCGATGGAACACTTACTTTAGAAGTTTCTTTAACAGATGCAGCTGGAGCTTCAAGTGCCTGGGAAAATACTGAATTGCCATCCAATGCTTCCTCAGACTTTCAATTCATGGGAGAATTTGAAGGACATAAGTACTACTTCTCAAGATATAGCCAGTCGTGGTTTAATGCAAATCAAAATGCTCTTGAACTTGGAGGCCAACTTTTAGTTATAAATAGTTTTGAAGAAAATGAATTTGTCAATAATATCATGATACACAATGGAACTTGGCTTGGAACTAAAAGAGCTCCAGGAGATGCTGCTTGGACAAATGTATACGGAACTCTGGATTTTGAGAATTTTGCTGACGATATTTTTACTAACGGAGATGGTTATGGAATTACATGGGGAAATGAGTGGTATTCGTCTGATAATGATAACGAATACAGACATTATATAATTGAGTTTGGT
>CEVX01037779.1_pt1 | contig 12330 bp, 8 predicted proteins | sample 356561 | NCBI WGS metagenome assembly CEVX01 (sample SAMEA2623886, study PRJEB7988) | marine metagenome | biome: marine biome (ENVO:00000447); feature: surface water layer (ENVO:00002042); material: "saline water (ENVO:00002010), including plankton (ENVO:xxxxxxxx)" | depth 5 m | reverse complement strand
AAATAAATAATTTTGTTTTGGCCTCTAATTTCTTGATGGAACCATAATCTAAGTGATCATAATGATCATGAGATATAAAAACATAATCAATCTGAGGAATTTTCTCAATAGGTATCGGCAACTTCTTAAAAAATCTCGAATCAGCTCCTAAATCAATAGGAAAAGGAACCTCTCCAAACATAGGGTCTAACAAAATGTTTTTATTGTCCAATTGAAGAAAAAATGCTGAATGTCCAAACCAGATCAGTTTTGATTTATCTTTTGTTTGCTCTAGACTTAAAGAATCTTGTTGAATAACCCGTATTGACTGAGATGGAATATTTTTCACACTATCATCTAAATAATCGGCAACTATCTCAACCATTTTATCATACGAAAACTCCATTGGAGTTAAACTATAGTTGTTAAATCTACCCTCTTCATAATGACCCGTTTTATGATATATTTCTATGTCTTTTTTTGTTGGATCACCTCCAAATTCCGGACTCCAATTAACAAAAATGACGATTATAACTATGAGTAAAACAAGAAAAACGAAGCTCCATTTTAAAATCTTTTTAAAAAATATCCAAACTATTTTCATATCAACTTTATTTAAGAAAACACTTCAGTTTCGTTTTCAAACAAACATTAGCTACTTTGAAAAAGAATTAATTAAAATATGATTGTAACAATTTCCAACAAATATAATTAGAGCTAAGGTTGTAAAAAAAGCCGCGTGATAAAAAGCTAACCTCTTTTTTTAAACTTCTTTTTTTGACTTCTTTTTGAATTATTCCCTTGAGAACCAAATCTTTTTCGCTTGTTATCACCATGCTGTTGGTTTAACTCTGCTTCAAGTTTTTGAACTTCCTCCAAAGAACTCTGTTCAAAACCGCTTATTGTAGTTCTTGGTAGTTTAAATCCTAGTAATTTTTCTATTGCACGAATGTATTCCTCTTCGTCGTGAGAAACCAATGATATTGCTTCACCACTGGCACCAGCCCTACCCGTCCTTCCTATTCTATGAACATAGTCTTCAGGGATATTAGGCAATTCAAAATTGACTACATGAGGAAGCAAAGGGATATCTAAACCACGTGCAGCAATATCAGTAGCAACTAATACTCTTACCAATCCTTTTTTGAATCCCGCTAAAGCTTTTGTTCTTGCACCCTGACTTTTATCTCCATGAATCGCGGCAGATTCAATTCCACTTTTATTTAATTTATCAGCAATTCGATTCGCTTTATGTTTTGTTCTGGTAAAAACCAGAACCTGACTCCAATCCCCGTCTTTAACTAATTTTACAATCACCTTCGCTTTGTCGGTTCTATTAACCGGGTGAATAACTTGCTTAACCGTTTCAGCAGCAGTATTTTCAGGCTCTGCCTTAACTTGAACAGGAGAATTTAAAAACTCCTGAGCCAAGGATTTAATTTCTTTTGAAAAAGTGGCGGAAAACAATAGTGTTTGTCTTTGTTTCGGAATGAACTTAATCACTTTTTTGATATCATGAATAAAGCCCATATCTAACATTCGATCTGCCTCGTCCAAAACAAGAAACTCTATGTTTGATAAGGACAAGACATTCTGGCTTTTTAAGTCCAATAATCTTCCTGGGGTTGCAATCAAAATATCTACTCCCTCTTTAAGAACTTTTACTTGAGGATTCTGATTTACTCCTCCAAAAATAACGGTGGATTTAATCGAAGTATACTTACCATATTCTTTTACATTTTCGTGAATCTGAGCCGCTAATTCTCTAGTTGGTGTTAATATTAGTGCTTTAATCTTTCTCCTTCTATCAAAGGACTTATCCGCTAATAAATGAAGCATAGGTAAAGTAAAACCAGCCGTTTTACCCGTTCCCGTTTGAGCAGACGCTAAAACATCATTACCTTTTAAAATTTCCGGAATTGCTTTTTCTTGTATTGGAGAAGGTTGCGAATATCCTTTTAATTTAATCGCTTTTAAAATTGATGAGTTTAGTTCTAAAGAATCGAATGTCATATAAACTATTTTAAAATGACAGTTTAAAACAACAATCATTTCTGTAGACGACAAAGGTACACTTTAAAAAAAGGAATTAAATCTAATGATTACGTACACTTATAATTCAAAACAATTAAACTCTAAATTGCCATTTGCTGTGTTATATGTTCCTTAGAGGTTGCCTTTTTAAAGGGTTCTAAAACAAAAACTACTTTATCACTTTGAATACGTTTACGAAAAGTGTCATTTGGGATCATATAGGCATTCATTTTATCATCAAATGCTATTAATGATTTAGCATTCTCCCTACTTATCTCAAATTTATAAGGACTTCTGTTCATGTAACCATCAAATCTCATTACTCCATTTAAGGTCCTATCAAAGACATAAATCACCGTAATATCTATAGCATTACCCTCTTTATCTTCGTAGTTCGCAACGATTAAGTCGGGATTTTTAAGCCGTTTAATCGCATCGGCATTATAGGTTCCCATTGAAGTTAAATCAACACCCAAGCCAGAACCAGCAAGCACCTTTTGAAGTTTATTTTGACGCGATTGCTCTCGCATAAATTTATTATTTCTAAAACTACAATTGGAATATTGATTTGTTGCGAGAATCGAATCAATAGTTGTATTCATTATATTTTGATTTTCATCAAAATCAAACAACCATTTAGCCTCTTCAGAAGTAGTTAAAAGTTTATTTTGACCAAATGAAGTGAATTTCTCAATCTTTTGGAGAAATTCACTACTTTCAATAGTATCATTATAAACTGTAATTATTTGATTAACAGAATCTCTTCTAACGATCGTTTTTGATAATCTATCTTCAATATTAAAAATGACTTCATCATACTTATTCAAACCCCTTTTATAATTTTCAAAAGATCTTTTTTTATTTCGTCCTCCAGTAATCTTTGAAATCAAACCTTTGTTAACTAGTCTTATATTCTTGAGTGAATCTTTAAACTCTGTTATATCAATACGTCCTTTTATTTTCTTTTCAATTCTGACTGTATATCTAAGAATAAAGCCTGAGTCTGTCTTGACTAATCGTACGTTTTTTAGTTGATTTTTTTTTCTGAATGCTAATTTTCTCTTCTTACTTTTTAACTCTTTTCGTTTTACTTGTAAACTTAAACCACTTAAATATTTGGTTTCATTTTTACGCTTATTGCTTGACTTTTTATGCAACTCAAGGTCAAAACTCACTTTCCCGGCTATGGTCTCTTTGTTTTTAAATACATATCTATGCTCCTTTTGCTTTAACTTTCTCTCTAAACCTGACACCTTATTGTCCAGTCTTTCATAAAGTTTAGTTTCGGTATTCTTTAAGGAATAAATTGGTATTATGGTGACATCGTCCTTTCCCCTTTTTATGCTTGCATGATAATAAGGACTAATTTTCTTACCATCTGTATAGTTTAAATTTAACTCAAATGCGACCATTGCCTCACGACACATTTCAGAATTTGAAAACTTCTCATCGTGCCCTAGAGTTAATGTGTTTTGATTTATAGATTGACCGTTATTCCATTGACCGGAATCTGAATTAAATGAATAAAATCTTGACTCAGTTTGATTACGTTTAAGTTTAATATCCGATTTAATTGATTTTCCAGGTGCCAAGCTTAATTCTTTATTTCCTTGCTTTGCCTCCAATTTAAACATTCCGTCCGACTGATAAAAAGCCAACTGTCCGTCTTGCTCTAAATTCATAGGCTCATTAGCAAAAACAAAGTCTAGAGGGTCATTATACTCTGTTACTTCAAGCTTAACCTCTCCTTCAACGACATTCCCCTTATCATCAATAAAAGCGTGTTTAGGGATCGTAAATTCACTTCCTGAAGCGGTTCTAATTTTAATGGTACTATCACAAGTAAAACTATACTCTTGAGGCTTTAATTGATAACCTCCAATACTATTTGGCACCTGTTTTTTAGTTGAGATTTTAATATTTGTCCTTCTATTTATAGCCTTACCTCTCTCCGTTGCGTTAGAGGCTATGGAATTGTTTGAGCCAAAATATTGAGTTTTAATTTGACTTTTGGAAATACCTCTTGAAACCATATATTTAGTCACCGCTCTTGCTCTATTTCTAGAAAGCTTTTTATTAATCGTTGCATCACCGGTTGCATCTGTATAACCTGAAATATCAATTTGATAAGCAATCATTAAATTTGTTAACTCATCAAAATTTGTCTTAAGAACTTCCAAACCATCAGAAGAGATTTGACTTGAATTAGTTCCAAAATAAATATTAAATTCTTTTACAAGTGACTGACTAAAACTTGAGTTTGCTATGCAACAGGAGAGAAATACTAAAATCAAATTTTTCATGATAGAATCTTTGAAGTTATAACTCTGAAATTCCAAAAAGGAACAAAAAACTTACTACAAACTAAAAATCATTCTAAAGTATTTTGTTCAACTTTTAAAAAAAACTTATCTACCATCAATTAAGGAGAAGCCAATTTTAGCCTCCAAAAACATTTTTTATATGACTAAGTTTACTGTAATTTAAATTTACAAGCTTAAAGTAAATATGGCGCGGAAATAGAAATCTCAAAATAACAAGAATAATCTTTCTTCTATATTTTGATTTTTACCGAAAAAAAAATATTTTAGGAAGAATAGTGTAAAATTAAATCAGTTAATACTTTAAAAATTAGAGTTGTCTTGACATTACAAATCATTTATTGGTCATGAGAAAATTAAGAATTTTATTACTTTTTATTTTTTCGATTCACCTTGCTTATTCCTCCAATAACTTGAAGGAGATAAGAGATTTCTATTACAAAGTTGGACTTGAAAAAGTAGAACTTGAAGACTTTGAATATTTCCTAAATAAAAAGAAAAAAATATCCTATCCCGCATTAGAGGGATATAGAGCTGTTGTGTGGTTTCTAAAAGCAAAAGATTTTTACAATCCTTATAGAAAATATGAGGCTTTCGTAGAAGGAAAAAAACAATTAGAATTATTGATACAGAAATACCCCAGCAATATTGAGTTACATTTTTTAAGACTAACGATTCAAGACCACCTACCTATTTTCCTAGGCTATAATAACCAGATTGACACCGATAAAAAATTCATCAAAACAAACCTACAAGACCTGAAAAATGACTCCGATCTAAAAGCTAGAATAGAGGACTATTTAACTGGAAAAGATAAATGAGTTTCTATTATGTTTAATTTATACCACCAACAACTGAACTAAAATAATCCTGAAAAGAGACACTCCTTTCTAATCTCTTTTTCTCCAAAAGAGAATACTCTGCCAAAGAAGTTAAAAGAAATTCCATAATAATAGAAATATTTTCATTTTCTAAATCTAAGGCTTCTATTTTCTCTCTTAATCCTGAAACTTTATCAAGCTCAGACTCATAATCATTTTGAGACATATCGTTTAATAAATCAAGTTTTTGACTTTTTTGAAACCAATTAGTAACAGACTCATATTTCTTTAAAGATTCTGGAGATGTATTCCTCTGATTTAATTCATCTATACCTGAGAAATAGTAAGGAGCTATGCTTCTAATTGCTTGACCAATTAGCCTATGAGCAACATTTGCAGCCCCCTCTTGCTCTCCTTCATATACCATTTCAATCTTACCAATAATTGCAGGAATTGCAGCAGACAAATCTGATATTCTAGCGACTCCTGAGGTGTCACCATTCCTTATACATCTTCTTTCTACAGCGCTAACTACATTTTCATATGCCGAAATTGGTAATCTGGCCGAAACGCCACTCTTTGAGTCTACAAAATCGTTATCACGGGCCTCAATAGCTATTTGTTCAATTAGCATCTCCATAACCTTAGGAACAAGCACGCTCTCTTGACCCTCATGTATCCTAACTTCTTGCTTAGTAATTTCTCGACCCATCTTATTCGTTAAAGGATAGTGGGTAAATATTTGACTTTGAATCCTATCTTTTAATGGAGTAATAATTGATCCTCTATTCGTATAATCCTCAGGATTTGAGGTGAATACGAATTGGATGTCAATCGGAATATTTAATTTAAATCCACGAATTTGAATATCTCTTTCCTGTAAAAGATTAAAAAGTGCAACCTGTATCCTTGGTTGAAGATCTGGCAATTCATTAATCACAAAAATCCCTCGATTAGAGCGTGGTATAATCCCGTAATATATAGCCTCTTCATCTGATAAGCTGAGCTTGAGATTAGCAGCCTTGATTGGATCAATATCTCCTATAATATCAGCAATATTAACGTCAGGCGTAGCAAGTTTTTCAGAATACCTCTCGGATTTATGAATCCACGAAATGGGAGTATCATCACCTAATTCTCGAATCAGGTTTTTCGTTGTTGTTGTTAACGGCATAAGAGGGTCCTCATTTAAAGGCGATCCTTTTACCTTAGGCACGTAATCATCAAAAAGCTGGACAAGTAATCTCGCCATTTTAGTTTTTGCCTGACCCCTTAATCCTAAAAAGTTTATGCTGTGCCCTGCTAGGATAGCTCTTTCTAAATCGGGTAATACGGTATCGTCGTAGCCGATTATACCTTGAAAAACCTTTTCACCCGAACGAATCCTTTCTTTAAGATTTAACCGTAATTCTTGATGAACTGTTTTATATTGATATCCTGAGTTTTTTAACTCTCCCAATGTTTTGATTTGATTTTTCATCTTCTTCGTTTATTTCGTTCGTAATCAGCAAAAACAAAGCTCCCTAAACCATCAAGTCCAGCAAAAAAAGCCTTACCCTTATTAGCTTCAGTAAACTTTTCGACAAATTGTTTTAAATATGGGTCTCTCGCAATCATAAATGTGGTAACCGGAATTTTAAGTTTTCGACATTGATTGGCTAAATTCATTGTTTTTCTCAACACCTTTGGATCTTGTCCCATACTGTTTTTATAGTAAGTGCCATCTCTATTTTTAAGGCAGGTTGGTTTCCCATCAGTAATCATAAATATTTGTTTATTACCGACCTTTCTTTTTCTAAGTAAGTCTAAGGCGAGTTCTATGCCTGCAACAGTGTTGGTATGATAAGGACCTACTTTTAGATAAGGCAAATCTTTTAACTCAATTTGCCAAGCGTCATTACCAAAAACAATTATGTCAATATTATCTTTTGGATATTTCACCTTGATAAGCTCCGTTAAGGCCATCGCTACTTTTTTAGCAGGTGTTATTCTGTCTTCTCCATAAAGTATCATGGAGTGAGAAATATCAATCATTAAAACGGTACTCATAGAGCTTTTATGCTCATTTTGATGTACAACAATATCTTCCTGACGAAGATTGAACTCATCAATACCATTTCTTATTTGCGAATTTTTAATACTAGAGTAAAAATCAATTTGCTGTATTGAATCTCCAAATCTGTATTCTCTCGTATCCGATGTAAATTCGTCTCCTTTACCAATAAAATCTGTTTTATGATTTCCGCCTGAATCTTTTTTTAATTTTCCAAAAATCTGATCTAGAGCTCTTTTTCGAAGTAATTGCTCTGCTTTCCCCGATAAACCAGTCTTTCCGGAAGGCCCAGGATTTAACAAGTATCCTTTTTGCATCAAATCCTTTTTGAAGTCCTCTAAAGAGTATTCTGGAGTTGTAATTTTGTGTTCCTTATCAACAATTTCCATCCAGCGGAAAGTTTCTTCAAAATCTCCCGAAGTATGCACCATTATTTCCAGAAATATTTCAAGTAACTTTTCGAAAACAGAACGATTATCTTCTTCAGGTATGTACTCTTGAAATCTATATCCAATCACACTCAAAAGATATTAAAATTTCAATTATATTGAGCTATTATTAATGTGTAAAAAATCTATTAAATATTAGAACACATCTATTTTTTAAATGAAAAAACAACAAGAACCTTAAATTTTTTTGGATTAAAATTTCGCAAATAAAAACACATTGAACTGATCGCGATTTGATGAATCAAGGAATTGATTCATGTATCCCGTCTCAACCTTCACACCTTTCGTAATTTGATAACCGAACCCGCCATATAATCGATTCCTGTCAAAAGCAGTTTCTTTTACCACATCCATAAAAATCTCGTTATATCCTGACAGGTAAAAAGTTCCTGGCTTTATTACCGAAGTATTGAGAGGGACTCTCAGGTTTAGAAAATACCTCAAACGCATTTTATAGTTTTGCGCAATAAATCTTTGCTCAAAACGATATCGATGACCCCAAAAAAATCTTCCTGAGTTTTGTTTAGTTATAAATTGCTGGAAAATTCGGTGCTCATTAACGCTTGTTTTTACTCCGGTATCGTCGTAGTTTTCACTAGCTATAAAACCATATCCCAACAATAGATTATTATTGCTTTCTGTAAGATTAAAGCCTATTCCCGTTCTTATTAAAAGTTGTTCCAAATCTCCAATTGAATTGTAATTTCGATATTGTATCTCATGATGAAAGTTTAGTTTGGAGTCGATTTTTTTATTTCCAATGTAAATTAGCCAATTTCCAAAGTCACTCTCTTGAGCACTTACAAAACAGAGGGGCAGAATAGCCCAAACAAGTAATATTATTTTTCTCACGATCAAATTTAAGAATCATTCCTCAAATAAAAACTTTCACTGTTAAGAAATTCGAATTAAAATTCATTTCTTATAAATAATAGTAATTCTTTTTCAAAGTTTTTTTTAACCCACCAAGTTTCTTTATTTTATTCATGAATTTTAAACTTCACATCAACTCCTTCAAAACAAAGTGAAAAATGTCTTTAGATTTAACCATTACAAGCGTTCTTAATGAGTTTCACCTAATACCTGATTCCAGAAAAAAAGAACTTGAATTACTTCGTGATTTTATTCTCAAAAAAAAAGGGAGAACAAATCTTATTTTTATTTGCACCCACAACTCAAGAAGAAGTCATTTGGCCCAAATTTGGGCTCAAGTTGCTTCTTATTATTATAATCAAAAAGGCATCAGCTGTTTCTCAGGGGGTACAGAATCAACGGCTTTTTACCCTTCAGCCATTGAAGCACTAAAAGAACAAGGTTTATTAGCTCTTAGGATTTCCGAGGGAGCCAATCCCATTTACGCAATTAGATTCACAGATTCAAATCATCCGATTCTCTGTTTTTCGAAAAAACACGATCATTTTTTTAACCCAAAAACGAATTTTATCGCAATTATGACGTGTGATCAAGCGGACCAAAAATGTCCATTTATTCCTAATGCAAATCATAGAATATCAATAAAATATGAAGACCCTAAAGTGGCAGATGGAACTTCGTTTGAAAAAGAAAAATATACTCAGAGAAGTTGGGAAATCTGTAGAGAAATGTTTTTTGTTTTTTCCGAGATTGAAAAATATAATTAATCTTTAAATTCTTTGAAAAAGAATAAAATTTTATTGCAATTTTACCACAGAACCACTTTAAAAAATGCAATTCCTAAAAAAACTACATGCTGTAATCGATGGTAATATTGAAAACAATAAAATCAGTAAGCACTACAATATTTTCAGCTCAACACTAATTATCATCTCGATACTACTTATTATTTTTGAAAGCTTTAAAGAATTAGAAGAACATCTATCGGGAATTATATATACAACGGAAACGATTGTTGTAATATTCTTCTCTCTTGAGTATATTCTTCGTTTAATTACTAGCCCATATCAATATCCAAACAAAAAAATTGCGGCTCCCGTTTTATTTATTGTTTCATTTTTAGGAATTATTGATTTACTATCAATTCTCCCCTTTTATCTTCCTATGTTTGTCAGCACAAATCTAACATTTCTTAGGGTACTTAGGTTATTTCGCTTAATGAGAATCTTTAAACTACTTAGATACTCTGAATCCGTAAGAACTTTAGGAAAAGCTCTTGCAAGAATAAAAACAGAACTTATATCTACCTTGTTTATAACCTTTATTGTCTTACTATTTTCCGCTAATATAATGTACATTGTTGAAAACAAAGCGCAACCCGAGGCCTTTAAAAACATGGGGGAATCCTTATGGTGGGCAGTTGCTACCTTAACCACTGTTGGATACGGGGATATATACCCTGTTACATCACTAGGAAAAGTTATTAGTGGTATTATGGCATTAATAGGGATTGGAATAGTGGCAATCCCTGCAGGATTACTTTCCTCTGCTTTTGTTTCAGAAATTGAAGATCGAAAAAGAAAAAAAACAGGACAAAAGAAAAAATGCCCACATTGTGAAAAATCTATTGAGTAACATTCGATTATTTTAATTCGTTCAGTTTATTACCTTAAAAACATACTATTTTAGAATAGTTCAAACACTAAAAATGAAAGACGCTATAAATCGGAGTAAAGAGTTTAATATAGCCTTTCAATTTATCACTCAAACTAATAAAAATATTTTCCTAACCGGTAAAGCTGGAACAGGTAAAACAACATTTTTAAAATATTTAAAAACGAAGACACATAAAAGCGTGGTTACCGCTGCACCAACAGGTGTCGCCGCTATAAATGCAGGGGGAGTAACATTGCACTCATTATTTCAGCTCCCTTTCGCACCCTATATTCCCGTTGAAGAAACCAGTAAAAATACGCTTAGTAAACATCCTTTACTTTCTCAAATAAGACTGAATTCATTAAAAAGAAAAGTCCTTAAAAACATGGACCTTTTGGTGATTGATGAAGTAAGTATGGTAGCTTCCAATACCATAGATGCGATTGATATTATTCTAAAAAGTGTACGAAAAAACTTTAACTATCCTTTTGGGGGTGTTCAAGTACTTTTTATTGGTGACCTAAGACAACTTCCTCCTGTTATTAAAAATATTAACTCTTCTGTTTTTAATAAAATTTATCCCTCTTATTTCTTCTTTGATAGCATAATTCTAAAGCAATATACTCCTGTTGTAATTGAACTCAAAACGATATATAGGCAGCAAGACGATATGTTTGTCGACATACTAAACGCAGTAAGAGAAAACAAGTTAACAAAGAACCATATCAACACCCTTAACAAGAGACTTAATAAAGATTTCCAACCCAGTCATAAAGATGGATATATTACTTTGACCACACATAACAGTCAAGCTAATCAAATAAATGAAACGGAAATTAATAGACTTAAAGAAAAAGAGTTTGTTTTTGAAGCTAAAATAAAAGACGATTTTCCAGAGTCTATGTATCCTGCCGAAAAAAAAATGCTTTTAAAGAGGGGAGCGCAAGTCATGTTTTTAAAAAACGATACGGAAGAAAAAAAATATTTTAATGGTAAAATAGGGATTATCGAACATCTGACAAACAATGAAATAATCGTAAAATGTGAAGGAGATTCAGAATCAATAGAAGTTAAAGAACAGAAATGGGAAAACGTACATTACAAAATAAACGAATCTACTAGAGATGTTGAGCAACAAACCCTTGGTTTATTTGTTCAATTCCCTCTGCGGTTAGCATGGGGAATCACTATTCATAAAAGTCAAGGATTGACTTTTAACAAACTTATTGTAGACGCTCAAAAAGCATTTGCTAATGGTCAAGTATATGTAGCATTATCCAGGGTTCGATCACTTAAAGGCTTAATTTTAACAAGTCCTATTTCTCAAAAGTTTTTAGGTCCAAGTAACAATATTCAAAACTGGGAAGAACACAACAATCAACCGGAAAAACTAACCGCCCTATTAGAAAACTCTAAAATTGAGTGTATCAGAACCGAATGCCTAAAAATCTTTGATTGGAGCATTGTTATAAAAGCTATTTCCGACATAAACAAATCTGCCAAAAACAATAATGAACATCTTGATCAAGGAGTTGAAAACTGGACATATGAATTACTGAATCAAATAACAGAAATGAATTCGATTGTGAAAAAATTTCAGCAAACCATATACAAATTAACAACAGATCCTGAGTTCAATAAAAATCAACATATATTTCAAAAACGATTAAAAGATTCAGCAGAATACTTTCAGCCCCAAATAGACCTGCTTAAGGATAAGGTCCTAAACCATCCCATAATTTGTAAAACAAAAAAAATAGCAGAACAATTTGATGAACCACTCGAAGAAATTAACAGTTTTATACACGACATTAGTAATCAGCTCAACTACCTATCAAAAGGGACTTTTAATTTAAGTACTTACTTGCGAGAATGGAGGGTAAATAAAAACCCACAACTAAAGATTAAAAAGACTTATTTAGCAAAGAAAAAAAAGTCGCAATCTCTGATTTCAGCTGCGGAAATTGAGCATCTTGATTTATATCAAGAAATTGCACGGTACAGAAAAGAAAAATCCGAACAAACAAACATCCCCATATATCGAGTTTTTTCAAACAAGGCTCTCAAAGAAATTTGTGAGTATCTTCCAAAAACAGCAGATTCGCTTTTATTGATAAATGGAATAGGGCCAAAAAACATTGAAA
>CEVX01127288.1_pt1 | contig 12342 bp, 14 predicted proteins | sample 356561 | NCBI WGS metagenome assembly CEVX01 (sample SAMEA2623886, study PRJEB7988) | marine metagenome | biome: marine biome (ENVO:00000447); feature: surface water layer (ENVO:00002042); material: "saline water (ENVO:00002010), including plankton (ENVO:xxxxxxxx)" | depth 5 m | reverse complement strand
AAATTTATTGATAAGTATGGTGCTAATGTATGGTATAGATTCCACGGTACATTAGACTATGTTTGGATGATACTTGTAAGTCTTGGGTTAATATTAAACCCCAATAGATTGTTTCACTTAGCAGTGTTAGCAACCTTTTGGGGTCTTTCTTTTGTTATATTCTACTTACCAAGATGGATAAGAAGGTGGATGAAGGATGGAGGAATTAGTTAATGGTTCTTGACCTTGATATGATTCAGAAAATGTGGGAGCAAGACTCCAAAATTGACCTTGACAACCTCCATACAGAGTCTATAAATATTCCTAAGTTACATGCTAAGTATTTTGAGATATACAATAACATAGTACTTCTCAAGAAAAAAGCAGAACAACAAAGAAAAAACACTCGTCACGAGAGGTATGAATACTTCTCTGGGAAGGCAGATCCAGAAATTTATGTAAAGAATCCTTTTCCTAAAAAAATTAGAGATAAGGATACGATGCAAAAGTATTTGGATTCTGATGAAAGTTTATCTTCAGTTAGTTTAAAGATAGATTATTACGATACTATCTTGAACTATATTGAGAGCATACTTAAGGTTATTCAAAATAGAACATACCAAATTAAGAATGCAGTCGAATTTATGAAATTCCAGGCAGGTTATGGCTGATGTAATTGTTCAGAAGTTAAATGAAGTTCATCTTACTTTAAAATGTGAACCTCATGTTGACTATGAACTAAGAGATTATTTTACTTTTGAAGTTCCAAACGCTAAGTTTATGCCACAGTATCGTGGTAGAAATTGGAATGGAGAAATACACTTATATGATCTAAGATCTAAAAGACTTTATATTGGTCTCTTGGATAAATTAATTTCGTTTTGTGAGAGAAGAGAATATACTTATGAGTTTTTAGATAACAAATATTATGGATTACCTTTTGAGGTAAATGAGATGATCTCGGAAGAAGGTCTAAAAGATTACTATGGTTCCATTACTAAGATTAAACCTAGAGATTATCAAGTTCGGGGAGTATGCGATGCTTTAAAACATAATAGAAGGCTATTGATATCACCCACTGCCTCTGGCAAATCGTTGATGATTTACGGTGTCGTAAGGTATTATGTGAGTACAAAGCAAAAAATTCTCTTAGTTGTGCCGACGACATCTCTAGTAGAGCAGATGTATAAGGACTTTTATGATTATGGTTGGGATGCTGAGTCATATTGTCATCGTATATATTCTGGTAGGGAAAAGACTAATGAATTCCCAGTTACTATTACTACTTGGCAATCTATCTATAAACTAGATCGTTCATTCTTTGTTGATTTTGATGTAATCATAGGAGATGAAGCACATCTATTTAAGAGTAAGTCTCTTATATCTATAATGACGAAGCTTGACAATGCTAAGTATAGATTTGGATTCACTGGAACTTTAGACGGCACACAGACGCATAAATGGGTCTTAGAGGGATTGTTTGGTCCAGCATATAAAGTAACCAAGACTGATGAATTAATGCAAAAAGGACATCTAGCAAAGTTAGATATTACTTGTATTGTATTAAAGCATCCACCTAAAAAATTTGAGATATTTGAAGATGAAGTTCAATATATTATAACTCATGATCAAAGAAATAACTTTATTAAAAATTTGGTAGTAGACTTAAAAGGTAATACTTTAGTTTTATTCCAAAGAGTAGAAACTCATGGTTTACCTCTTTATGAATTGATTAATGATAACACAGTTCCAGGTAGAAAAGTATTCTTTGTTCATGGTGGAGTAGGTACAGAGGAACGGGAAACCGTAAGAGAAATAGTAGAACGAGAAAACAATGCCATCATTGTAGCATCTTATGGCGTGTTCTCTACAGGTATAAATATTAGAAACCTGAATAATGTGGTTTTTGCTTCTCCCAGTAAATCTAGAATCCGTAATTTGCAAAGCATTGGAAGGGTCTTAAGAAGAAGTAAAGATAAAACCAAAGCAATGCTGTATGACATTTCTGATGATTGTACTCATAACTCTCAGAAAAACTACACCTTAAATCACCTCATTGAACGAATCAAAATCTATAACGAAGAAAAATTTAACTATGAGATTGTAAATGTAAACTTAAAATAGGATAACATGGAAGACGATTTTTACGCAACAATTAAACTCAAGTGTGGTGACGAGATATACACCAAGGTCTCCCCGTGCTATGAGAACAATAAAACGATCTTACTTGTATCTAATCCTATTACATTACAACAGATTAACGGACCTAGAGGTCTAACGGGATATAAGTTAGAACCTTGGTTAAAGACTACTAAAGATGATCTGTTTGTTATTGATATGGATAACGTATTGACTATGAGTGAGTCTAAAGATATTGAAATGATTATGATGTATCAAGCGTGGATACGAGAATCTGCTGAAGATTTTCCTAAAGATCCTACTGGTACTAAGAAAAAAATTAATAGAAAGATGGGATATATTGCTAATGTTACTGATACTAAGGAGATCTTAGAGAAGCTATTTGAAGATAGCTAATACTTCTCTTGAACCTCTACAAAGGTTATTGTACATTGGTATGACTACCTTGTCAAGTTGTTTAAACAATGCAGAGGTGCTATAATTAAATCAACACAAAGGAAAGTCGTATGGCTGGTGTAACCAAAAGAAAAAGATCGGTTCATTATGTAAACAATAAAGAGTTTCTTGCTGCTTTAATTGCATATAAGAAAGATGTTGCTGAAGCAGAAGAATTAGGTAAAGATAAACCTAGGATTACAAATTATCTTGGTGAGTGTTTTTTAAAAATTGCTACTCACTTATCATTTAAACCCAACTTCGTTAATTACATCTTTAAGGATGATATGATCTCTGATGGAATCGAAAATTGCGTTCAATACATACATAATTTTAATCCTGAGAAATCCCAAAATCCTTTTGCTTACTTTACGCAAATTATTCATTACGCATTTCTCAGAAGGATTCAAAAAGAGAAGAAGCAATTAGAGATTAAGAATAAGATTCTTGAAAAGACTGGATATGATGAAGTCTTTTACGATGATAGTTCAAGTGATGGTAGTAACTATTCTGACTATAATAGTATCAAAGATCAAATTCATTCTAAATCTAGATCATAATGAGATTAACACAAGAAGTCATTGACAAGATACAAATTGCAATGACCCACACCAAAATGAATGGTGATGTCAACTGGAAGGATGGTGATGACATAGACGTTTGTCTTGCTGGCACATTTGCTGGTGATAAGTTTATAACTATTATTAATCGTACACGTAGCAGCACTAGTAAAAAATGAAGATCGCAATCATAACCGATCAACATTTTGGTGCTCGTAAGAACTCCAAGTTGTTCCATGACTATTTCTTAAAGTTTTATAATGATATATTCTTCCCCACCATAGAAGAACGTGGGATTGATACTATCATTGATATGGGAGATACTTTTGATAATAGGAAGGGTATTGATTTTGCTGCTTTAGATTGGGCAAAGAAGAATTATTATGATAGGTTAACTCACTGTAAGATACATACCATAGTTGGTAATCATACTGCTTATTATAAGAACACTAATGATATTAATGCTATAGATTTATTATTGCGTGAATATGATAATATAACTTGTTACTCAGAAACCACTGAAGCAAAGTTTGATAAGTTAAAAATTTTATTTGTCCCTTGGATGAATAGTGAGAATGAACAAAAGACACTGACTAAGATTGCTAAATCAAAAGCAAAGATGTGTATGGGTCATTTAGAACTCAATGGATTTACTGCTACTCGTGGGCATGTAATGATGGATGGATATAAACCTGATATGTTTGATAGTTTTGCAAAAGTATTTTCTGGACATTATCATACAAGGTCTAATAACGGAAAGATTTATTACTTAGGTAATCCATATGAGATGTTTGCTAATGATACTGGAGATGATAGAGGATTCCATATATTTGATACAGATACTTTAGAGACTGAAGAGATTCGTAATCCTTATAGATTATTTTATACACTTTACTATGATGATAATGACCATCAGACATTTGACGCTAGACAATATGACAATAAGATAGTAAAATTATTAGTAAAGAAGAAGTCTTCTCCTAAGAAGTTTGATAAATTTGTAGATAAGTTGTATGCATCTGATGTTGCTGAACTTAAGATTGTTGAGAACTTCCAAGAAGAAATAGATCATGACGATATTGATATAGAGTCTGAAGATACAATTGCCTTATTAAATAGGTATGTTGAGGAATCTGAGTCTAATATTAATAAGTCACAAATTCAAACTCTAATTCAGGATATCTATAGGGAGGCATGTGAATTAGTCTGATGTATATTCTTACTTTAGAAGGTCGTGAAGACCAAGGAGCGTACTCTGTTACAAATGAAGAAGGTCGTCAGGTTCTCTATCTCTTTGAAGAGGAAGACGATTGTGATAGATTTGCTATGATGCTAGAGGATAAGGAAGAAGAAGTTCCAGTTCTAAATGTTTTAGAGGTTGATGACAACCTAATTGTCAAGACTTGCCAACTGCATGGTTATGAATATGCAGTCATTACTAAAAATGATCTTGTGATACCACCTGAAGATGATAACATTTAAATCAATTAAGTATAAAAACTTTCTTAGTACAGGTAATCAATTTACTGAAGTTAATTTTAACGGATCTGCATTTAATACTTTAATTGTTGGTAATAATGGTGCTGGTAAATCTACATTATTAGATGCTTTAACATTTTCTTTGTTTGGTAAGTCATATAGGGGTGTTACTAAAAGTCTCCTTGTAAACTCAACGAATGAGAAGGATACTATAGTTGAGATAAATTTTCTTATTGGTACTGTTAAATGGAGAATTGTAAGAGGTATTAAACCTAATAAGTTTGAGATTTATAAAAATGATGAACAGTTAAATCAAGATGCTCATGCAAATGCACAGCAGACTTGGTTAGAGAATGTAGTTCTTAAAATGAATTACAAGTCATTTACTCAGATTGTTATTTTAGGTAGCAGTAACTTTGTTCCATTTATGCAACTGAATGCTCCTAATAGGAGAGAAGTTATTGAAGATATCTTAGATATTAAAATATTCTCTTCAATGAATAGTGTGCTTAGAGAGAAGATTAAAGTTGTAAGGGATGCTATAAAAGAGTTAGATTATAAAAAGATGACTCTTCAAGAGAAGTATGAGATGCAACAATCCTTTATGGATGAGATTGAGGCATTAGGTAAGAAGGATATTAATACAAAAAAGAAAAGTATTAAGGATTTAATTAAACAGCAAGATAGTTTATTAGAAGAAGAAAAAAAATTAGATTCTTTGTTAAGTAATAAAAACAAAGAGGTTTTAGAATACTCTGGTTCTAAAGCAAAACTTAAGAAGTTGGGTAACTTGAGAGGTAAATTATCTCAGAAAGTAGCAACGATTACTGAAGAGCATAAGTTCTTCACAGGTAATACAGTTTGCCCTACATGCACACAATCTATTGAAGAAACCTTCAGGATAAATAAAATTACGGACTCTCAAAATAAAGCAAAAGAGTTGCAATCTGGGTATAAAGAACTCGAAGATGCAATTAAAGAGGAAGAGTTGAGGGAGTCCACTTTTATCAGTTTATCGCAAGAGGTTACTAATCTAACGCATGGCATTTCTCAAGTTAATACAAAGGTCTCTGGTTATCAAAAACAAGTCCGAGATCTGGAACAAGAAATTCAAACTATTACCACTCAACTTGAAGAAAGAAATACTGAACATGAGAAGCTAACCGATTTTAAAAGGCAATTTGAAGTTACTTGCGCTAGTGCAGAATCTAAGAAAGATGATATAATAAAATATAACTTCGTATCAGATCTCCTGAAGGATGGTGGTGTTAAAACCAAAATCATCAGGAAGTATCTTCCGTTGATTAACCAACAGGTTAATAGATACCTCCAAATGATGGAGTTCTATATAAACTTTGCATTGGATGAAGAGTTCAATGAGTCTATTAGATCTCCCATTCAGGAGGATTTTTCTTATGCTTCTTTTTCAGAAGGTGAGAAGATGAGAATTGACTTGGCACTTTTGTTTACATGGCGAGAAGTTGCTAAGATAAAAAATTCTCTTAACTGTAATTTGATTATCTTTGATGAGACTTTTGATTCTTCCTTAGATGGATTTGGAACTGAAGAATTTTTAAAGATAATTAGGTATGTGGTTAAGGACGCTAACGTCTTTGTAATCTCTCATAAAGAGGGTCTACAAGATAAGTTCACCAATGTAATTAGATTTGAAAAAATTAAAGGATTTAGCAGGATAACATCATGACAAGATCATTAGTAACAGGAGGTGCAGGATTCATAGGATCAAACCTCGTAGATAAACTTCTCGCAGAGGGACATGAGGTAGTTGTAATTGATAATGAGTATTCAGATGCTCATGACAATTTCTACTGGAATGACAGAGCAGAGAATCACAAGTTTGATATCTGTGATTATGAGAATACCCGACCATTATATGATGGTATTGATTATGTATTCCATATCGCAGCAGAAGCAAGAATTCAACCAGCAATTGAGAATCCTATAAGAGCAGTTCAGATAAACTGTGTAGGCACTACAACAGTCTTACAGTGTGCTAGGGAAGCAGGTGTACAGAAGGTAATGTATTCATCTACATCATCTGCTTATGGTATGGGTAAGACACCAAATGCTGAGATGGACCCAGATGATTGTTTAAATCCTTATTCAGTTTCTAAGGTTGCTGGTGAGAAGTTGTGTAAGATGTATACAGAACTATTTGGTCTTAAGACAGTTATCTTTAGATATTTTAATGTCTATGGTGAGCGTCAACCATTAAGAGGACAGTATGCTCCTGTTATTGGCATCTTCTTACGTCAAAAAGCAGCAGGTGAGAAGTTAACTATCGTGGGTGATGGTGAGCAACGTAGAGACTTTACACATGTATCTGATGTAGTCCATGCAAATTATCTTGCGGCGATTACTGATATTAAAGATGAGGATTATGGAGAAGTTTACAATGTAGGTAATGGTAAAAATTATTCTGTTAATCAAGTTGCAAGAATGGTTACTTGTCTAGATAGTAGACTATCATACATACCAGAAAGACCTGGTGAAGCAAGAGAGACTCTTGCACAGAATACTCTTCTGAGACTTATTTTCGGGTGGAGACCAACTGTAGAACTGGAGGATTGGATCAGTGGACAAGGATGATTCCAATTGGCGAGAGGAGATGAAGGCATACACCAATAGTAAGTATGAGTTAGATCTTCTTGAGAATGGTCCTCACAGTTTATCTCAATCTTGGATGATGGGTGCATTGCACAACAAATGGAAGAAGATCTATGGTATAGTAGATCCTGAACCTCCCGATTGTTCATCCAATCTCAAGGACTCACTTAAAAAGTTCGATGAAACTACCTAACTGGCAACACAATTCGGGCAAAGAACCGAAGCGAACACTTAAACCTCAAGCATTACGCAGTGCAAGAGAACGACGTAGACAGTTAAAAAAGCGTCTACTTAATACCTCTTCCTCACGGAAGGGGTTTTATAATGTGTACATACAAGAGGAGAAAAATGAACAAAACAGTCAATCTAGAGATCAAAGGTCAACTAGCAAAGTTACTTGCTACTGAAGATCTTATTATCGAGAACAAACAAGTAGAGACTGCAATGTTTAATGTTGAGACTCGTGTCTTGACTCTACCAATGTGGGATGCAGAAGAGAGTGTATATGATATGTTAGTTGCTCATGAAGTAGGGCATGCATTATTCACACCTAATAGAGATCCATCCAAAAAATTCCCTCAGGCATTTATCAATGTTACAGAAGATGCTCGTATTGAGAAGTTAATGAAGCGTAAGTACGAAGGTCTTCCTAAGACATTCTATGGTGGTTACAATCAATTATATAAGGATGACTTCTTTGATCTTGGTGGTGTTAATATTGATGAGATGAATATTGCAGATAGAATCAACATTCATTTTAAAATTGGTCCTTTTATGGGAATCAAGTTTAATGAAGAAGAGCAAAAGATTGTTGATTTAACTGCTGATGCTGAGACTTTTGAAGATGCAGAATACGCAGCAGAGATGATGTATAACTACTGCAAAGCAGAATTTGAAAAGCAAAAAGAAGAACAGGCAAAGGAAGAAGAAGAGTTTGAAGCAATGATGAAGATGGCAGGTGATAATGGTGAGGGTGATGATATGAATGAGGATGTATTTGAATCATACAATGATTCTAATATGGAAGAAGATAGTGAAGATGGTGATACTCCAAAAGATGGTCGTCCTGATTTAGGTGAAGATAATGTTCCTTATGATGAGATGTTGAAGGATCTTGCAGGTAATCAAGCAAGTGGTCCTCCTGAAAGTGAACCAGATGAACCACAAGTTAGAACTGATCAAGCACTAGCAAAAGCAATTCAAGATCTAGTTAATGATGAAGCACAACCAAATGAATATATTGAATTCCCTAAACTAAATTTAGATACTGTTATCAATCCAAATGCTGCTGTCCATGCATACATAGAAGACTTCTGGAATCAATATGAATCAGACAAGAAAGAATATCAGGAAGACCTTCAATATTTGAGAAGGGATGATGCTGAAGTACTAAGTGAATATAATAAGTTCAAGAAGTCTGCACAAAAAGAAGTCAGTTATTTGGTAAAAGAGTTTGAGTGTAAGAAGGCAGCAGACTCATATGCTCGTGCTACAACATCTAAAACTGGTGTTCTAGACTGCACTAAACTTCATACTTACAAGTACAATGAAGATCTATTCAAAAAGGTAACAACTCTTGCTGATGGTAAGAATCATGGTCTAGTATTCATTCTTGATTGGTCTGGTTCAATGTCAACTTGCTTAATGGATACTATTAAGCAGTTATATAATCTTGTATGGTTTTGTAGAAAGGTTGCTATTCCTTTTAAGGTCTATGCGTTTACATATGAGTTCCATCAAAATGCTAATGGAATGTATGACCCTCTTCCACACTATGCTCCAAAGGATGGATTGCTTGCTATAGATGATAGATTCTCTTTAATGGAATTCTTTACTAGTGATTCAAACACTAGGGACTCTGAGAAGCAGATGATGAATATCTGGAAGATCGCATATGGAACTAAGAACTATTGCTCATATCCTATTCCACCAAGATTGAATCTATCTGGTACACCTTTAAATGAGACTATTGTTGCTCTGAATCAAATCCTTCCAAAGTTTAAAAAGGAGACTGGTGTTCAAAAAGTTCAATGTGTTATTCTTACTGATGGTGAGGCAAATCATCTTCCTAAGTATAAAACCGTTCATCGTCATTGGGAACCAGAACCATTTTTAGGTCAAACATCTATCCATGCAATGCGTGATCATTTACGTAACCGTAAGAATGGTAGAACATATAGGGTTAAGCATGCATGGAATGATTTTACAGGTACTCTTATTACCTATGTAAAAGATGAGAATCCTGGTGTCAACTTTATTGGTATTAGACTTCTTGCTCCTCGTGATGCTGGATACTTTATTGATCGTTACTGTGGATGGAATAGTCCAGAAGCAATTCAATCAAGAGCACAATGGAAGAAGACTAAGAGTTTCTCTATGGAACTTGATGGATATAATAAGTACTTTGGTTTGTCTTCTGCTACCCTTGCTCAAGAGGATGAGTTTGAGGTAAAAGAATTTGCAACTAAAGCAGAGATCAAGAGAGCATTTACTAAGTCACTTAAGACCAAGAAACTAAACAAAAAGGTCTTAGGAGAGTTCGTAGACTTGATCGCATAAAACCAGTTGAAAAACTGTCCCACCTATTATATACTTCCATGTTGTAAGAGTATATAATATATACATACAACACAAATACATCATTATGCCTTTTGAAATTAAAATGACTGAAGACCAAATCAAAGATGGTTTGAAGAAGACATACGGTAACAAATTTACTGCTGCTGATATTCGTGCCTTCTGTGCTATGAATGATATTGGTTATCAAACAGTCACTAAGAAACTACTTAAGCATAAAGTAGAGAAGGGTAAATGGAATTTGGAAGTAACTACAAAAGCAGTTCAGAAGATTGAGCGTTCATTCAAAGCACCTGCTGCTCCATCTTCACCATCAGCAATTCCTTCTGTAGTTCAAAATCTTATCCCAGATAAAGATCCAACTTTTGTTAAGTTTGGAAACTTTAATGACGTTAAGAAAATTATTCAATCCAAGTTGTTTTATCCAACATTTATTACTGGTCTATCTGGTAATGGTAAAACATTCAGCGTCGAACAGGCGTGTGCTCAATTAGGAAGGGAGTTAATTCGTGTCAACATCACAGTCGAAACGGACGAAGATGATCTCATTGGTGGTTTCCGTCTTATTGATGGTTGCACTGTTTGGCACAACGGTCCTGTTGTCGAAGCACTCCAAAGAGGGGCAATCTTGCTTCTGGACGAAGTTGATCTTGCCTCTAACAAGATCTTGTGTCTCCAGTCAATCTTAGAAGGTAAAGGAGTATTCCTTAAAAAGATTGGTAAGTTTGTAAAACCTACTACAGGATTCAACGTTCTTGCTACTGCCAATACAAAGGGTAAGGGATCCGATGATGGTAGATTCATAGGAACTAATGTTCTTAATGAAGCATTCCTAGAAAGATTCTGTGTTACCTTTGAACAACAGTATCCTTCACCTACAACTGAATTTAAGATTCTTGTAGCAAAGGCAATCGAAGTTGGTCTTGCCAATGGTGATGCTGAAGTTAATCAACACTCTGACTTCTGTCAGCGTCTTGTAGACTGGGCAGACATTATCCGTAAGACATTCTATGATGGTGGTATTGATGAAGTTATTAGTACTCGTCGCTTGACACACATCATCCGTGCATATAGCATCTTTGCCAACAAGGAGAAGGCAGTTAATATGTGCCTCAATAGATTTGATGATGAGACTAAGCAGTCCTTCTTAGAACTCTATGACAAGGTTGATCCTGATTTTGTACCAGCAGAAGATGGACAAGAAGAAGAATCCTTGGTATAATATTAGGAGAAAAGAATGTCTACTATGAGTGACGAAAATAGAGTAACTCCTCAAGAGTCTGATGAGTATGATCCTCCAAAATCAAAAGATGCTGATAGGATCACCTCATTAGAAAGTGAGGACTACGATCTAATTAATCCCGAACCCAAGCATTCTAAGTATTATTATGATTGGGATAGAAATGGATTAACTAAAAATCCTTTTGAAGACACCATCGAAACCAATCCTTATGCTAGTGCATTTGATTTCCAAGTAGATCAAATGATTGGTGCAGCAGAACCTGTTAACATTAACACTAGTCATTATGATACTATAACCTTTAATATTCCTGAGGGGGAAGATACTATCACTTTTGATACTAGTGCTTTTGCTGATGCCCATGATCCAAAACCAAAACCAGATTTAGAGAATGGATCATCTCACAAATACCAAGAGGACAAAGGTATTGAAGATCTCAAAACTTATGTAACGTCCACTTATCAGGGACATTATACAACCAAGAGATCTGAGACTCAAACTCTTGATCTTATTCACTCTGTAGGCGATGCAGAAGCATTCTGTCGTTCTAATGCAATTAAGTATTTGAGTCGCTATGATAAGAAAGGATCTGCAAAACAAGATATCCTAAAGGCAATGCATTATTGCCTACTCCTTTATTACTTCAGTGGAAACACTAAAGAACCTGATTACACTAACACTCGATATGAAACTTTCTGATAAAACTGTCAATCTACTTAAGAACTTCAGCAACATTAATCAATCTATTCTTTTTAAAGAGGGTAGTAAACTTCGTACAATCTCTGTAATGAAGAACATTCTTGCAGAAGCAGAAGTCAATGAATCATTCCCAAAAGATTTTGGAATATATGATTTGAATCAATTCCTTAATGGTATGGGTCTACATCAGAATCCTGATTTGGATTTTGACAATGAAGGTCATGTGGTTATTAAAGAAGGTAGGATGAGATCCAAATACTTCTTTGCTGATCCTAGTGTTATAGTTACACCACCAGATAAGAATTTAGATCTTCCTAGTGAGGATGTATCATTTGTATTGAATACTCAACAGTTAGATCGTTTGCTTAAGGCAGCAGCAATTTATCAGTTACCAGACTTAGCAGTCGTTGGCGAGAATGGTGTAGTGAGGATTGTTGTTAGAGATAAGAAGAACGATACTTCTAATGACTTTGCTATTACAGTTGGTGATACAGATGATGTATTTAACTTTAATTTTAAAGTAGAAAATATTAAGATCATACCTGGTACTTACGAGGTTGTTGTATCTCAAAAACTATTGTCTAGGTTTAAGTGTAAGGATTATGA
>CEVX01019339.1_pt1 | contig 12411 bp, 14 predicted proteins | sample 356561 | NCBI WGS metagenome assembly CEVX01 (sample SAMEA2623886, study PRJEB7988) | marine metagenome | biome: marine biome (ENVO:00000447); feature: surface water layer (ENVO:00002042); material: "saline water (ENVO:00002010), including plankton (ENVO:xxxxxxxx)" | depth 5 m | reverse complement strand
TCCCTAAAGTCTGATAATATTAACAGTCTCAGCTTAATAAATAAAATATTTTTATCTTTTTTACGTATAGTTTTATACATAAAAAAGCAATCTTTTTTTTGTTAATTGTATATTTTTTATAAAGAAACTTAAATCTTCTTTATTTTATTATTTTTAAGAATAGAACTGGGGTATTTTTTTTATAATTTTTATAATCTTCATTATCTGCCCACTTAATATCTCCCCTAGCTTCTAGCATTCTTACTCCACTTATATAAACAAGTAATAAGTATGTAAAAATTGGAGATATTAACGTTAAGTATTGAAGTCCTTCTAATGAAGAAAATGACATAACTGCTATGCCAGTCCATAAGACAATTTCTCCAAAATAGTTAGGGTGTCTTGATCTTGCCCAAAGACCAGATGTTATAAATTTATCTTTATTCTCAGGAATTGATCGAAATTTTGATTTTTGTTTATCCGCAATAATTTCTAGCAAAAAACCAAAGACAAATAAAACCAATCCAATAAAGAATATAGGATTAACTATTAGTCCAGTATCTGTTGAAATAGCTGTTAATGCGCACATTGAGCATAGTGATACCCATAAACCTTGTAGACTCCATGTCATAAAAAATTGTGATGCTGATGGCTTTATGGTTCGAAATCTTTTATCTTCTCCATCTTTATGAATCCTCATGAACAAAAAAGATCCGAGTCTTAACGCCCATAAAGTTATTAAAATTACTATCAAAAGATTTGCTAAATTAAGATTAGCAAAATATTCAGAAGAATAAGTTAGTGAATACCAAATTACAGATAAGTAGGTGATGCTTCCGGTAAGATCGTAGAATTTTTCAGTTTGAAAAATATATGCAGGTATAAATGCAATCCATTGAATTGCGAAAGCTAAAAAAACTGCTCTAAATACTAATTCTATTCCCGTTGCATAAGCTATTGAAATTGCTATAGCAAAAGCAATAAGTGCTATTAATAAGTTAATTACTATTTTCATATTTTGTTCCATCCACAAGTTCTTTCTTTGTTTTGCTCATCTAACCAATCTTTAAGAGGAGCATAATAATTTAAAATTGATTTTCCACTTAATTGTCTTGAGCTGGTTAAATTTTCAAAAGCATCTTGCCATGGCATACTCTGACCCATTGCCATGGTAGAGATTATCTTTTCTCCCGCATCTTTGTTTCCATATATTGAGCATTCATGAAGTGGTCCATCAAAATTAGCTTCATTACATAGCGCTTCATGAAATTGGTATTGCATTATTCTTGCTAAGTAATATCTTGTATAAGGAGTATTGCCTGGTATGTGATATTTTGCACCTGGATCAAAGTATTCTTCTGACCTTTCTTCGTTAGTAGTAATGCCTTGATATTCTTTTCTTAGCTCCCACCAAGATGAATTAAGTTCATCTTCTTTGATATCTCCATTAAATACTCCCGTCCTCCATTTATCTAGCATTAATGCCCATGGCACTACAACAACTCCCTCTAGTGCTTGTTTCATAAGCAATCCAATTGGATCTTGCTTGGCAAGGTTTGCCTCCTCTTCACTAACAAAGTCAATTTTTTGTAAATAGTCAGGTGTTATCGATAATGTTAATAGATCGCCAAATGCTTCATGAAAACCGTCATTTGCCCCTCCTTGAAAAAGAGTCGGAAGATGATTATATGCTTGATAGTAAAAAATATGTCCCAGCTCATGATGGATTGTAATAAAGTCTTCTTCATTTTTTTGAATGCACATCTTTATTCTTAGATCATTATTTGCTGGATCTAAATTCCAAGCTGAAGCATGACAAACAACTGACCTATCTCTAGGTTTTACAAATAATGATCTTTCCCAAAATGTATCTGGCAAAGAATCAAAACCTATAGAGATAAAGAAATCCTCAGCATATCTAACCATTTCAATCTCATCAATTTCCTTGTCTTCAATTATCTTTGTTACGTTAATTGAATTAGAGTTACTTTCTTCCGTATATACCAAATCATATATATTTGACCATGATTGTCCCCACATATTACCGAGCATATGAACTGGTAATGGCCCAGAATCAGGCACAACTTCATCACCATAATGTTCATTCAATTTAGCTCTTACATGACAATGAAGAGCATCATATAAAGGCTTAACCTCTTCCCATACTCTGTCAGTCTCTCTAAGAAAATCTTTTGCTGGCATATCATACTTACTAAACCATAGATCGCTTAATCCATCGTATCCAAGATCTTTAGAGCCTTGATTACCAATTTCAACCATACGCATATACATGGGCTTCATGGGCTTCCCAATTTCATGCCAGCCCTTCCATGCTCTTAATAATTCATCAGGATTTCTTGAATTATCAATAATCGACTCAAATGCTTCAAGGTCATAACAAGATCCATCTTCATAACAGTGTTCGCCTGCGCCATACATCGCCTCAAGCCCAGTTGAAATTTTTGATAGTTCTGCTGCTAAGCTTTCATTAAATGGAGGCGGCATTACAAAAGAACTCTTTAATATATTAAGCATTCTTTTATTTTCAGGAGTTGTTTTAAAATTATCAAAAGAGGATGCCTGTCTAGATCGCTCCAAAGATTTCAATGTATATTTAGTTCCATAATCTGCAATTATTTTTTGAGAATCATAAGTAATGAAGTTTGAACTTATCCATGATGCTGAATAAATTACAGGGCCATCCTTTTTATTTTCTTCTTCAACGATTAATAAAAACTCTTCTAAATCTTGATTTGTTATGGTTTGTTCGCTACCTGGAACGCAAGAAGTTACAATTACAAATACTAAAGTTATATATAAAAAATTTCTCATTTGGGTGCCTCACTATTAAAATAACATAAAAATATATTTATTATGAAAATTTCAACAAACCAATTTAAAAATGGTACTAAGTTAATTATTGATAATGCTCCGTGCTCCATTGTAGAGCATGAATTCCATAAGCCAGGTAAAGGGCAAGCAGTAATGAGAGTTAAATATAAAAATCTTTTGACTGGCAATACAAATGATAAAACATTTAAATCTGGTGAAAGTGCAGAGGCAGCTGATGTTAATCATGCAGAAATGGAGTTTCTATATCACGATAATGATTCATGGCACTTTATGAACACGGTTACCTTTGATCAAATTGAAATAAATTCATCACAGATGGGAAATGCAAAAAAATGGTTAGTCGGCCAAGAGGTTTGTGAGATAGTTCTGTGGAACGGACAACCAATTTCTGTTAATCCGCCACTAATTGTTGAGCTAAGAATTATAAGTTCTGAACCAGGTGTTAAAGGAGATACTGTTTCAGGGGCAACTAAAAATGCTACTCTTGAAACCAATGTAGAAATTCAAGTTCCATTGTTTGTAAACGAAAATGAAGTGATCAAGGTAGATACAAGGAATATGAGTTACGTTGGGAGAGCAAAAACTTGATTGAGACTATAAATAAAAAAATAGAGCTTTTTATAACCAACATAGATGGGATTAATCAAGATTCAACTAAAATAATTTTAGATAAATCTAACACTTCTATTTCTGAAGATTTAAATAAGGGCCACTTAACAACGAATGTTTGCATGATTGCAGCTAGCATTCTTAAGCTTAATCCAAAAGAACTAGCAAAAAAGCTTGAAAAAACTTTAAATAAATTAGATCTTTTTAAAAGCGTTCAGGCAGCTGGTCCAGGTTTTATTAATATAACTCTCCATAAAAAGGACTTCATAGCAGTTTTATATAATATTGTTAAGCAAAAGGGTGAGTTTGGAAAATCAAATATTGGTGCTGGAAAAAAAGTTCAAATTGAATTTGTATCTGCTAACCCTACTGGACCTCTTCATGTCGGACATGGACGAGGTGCAGCATATGGAGATGCTATTGGAAGGATATTGCAAGCTACAGGAACAGATGTAGAAAAAGAATATTATATTAATGATGCGGGTAGACAAATTGATATCTTAACCGCAAGTGTCATCATAAAAATAATTCAAAAAGATCTAGATAATTTCTTCCCACAAAATGCATATAAGGGTGGTTATATAGAATCTATTGGTGAGGAATTCATCTCTAATAATAAAATTAAATATGATAGCTATAACTCTATTACTTATGATCTGTCGTCAGATCCAGAAGAAGAAATAGATCAAATCATTCTTAATTTAAAAAAATTAGATAGCGTGATATGGAATGAAGTGAAATCCTTTTCTCTCTCAAGCATAATCCATTCAATAAAGAATGATCTCAAGGATTTTAAGGTTAATTTTGATAACTGGTTTGATGAATCCTCTCTTGGAAAACTAAGTGATAATTCTTCAGAGATCTCAAACTCAATAACAAAATTAAGAGAAGATGGAAAGGCATATGAAAAAGATGGAGCTATATGGCTCAACACTGAAAGCAGTGGAGATGACAAACATAGAGTTCTAGTAAGAGATGATGGAAGGGCAACGTATTTTGCATCTGACGTCGCATATCATAAAAACAAATTAGATAGAGGTTATGATGACTTGATAAATATCTGGGGCGCTGATCATCATGGATATATAAAAAGAATTGAAGCATCTATAGAGGCCCTTGGATCCAAAAAAGAAAGATTGATTGTGAAGCTTGTGCAATTTGCAAATCTCTTTAAAAACGGTAAAAAAGTAAAAATGTCTACAAGATCAGGAGAATTTTTTACTTTAAGAGAGCTTATTGAAGATATTGGGGCTGATGCAGCAAGATTTTATTACTTATCAAAACAGGCTGATCAACATCTTGACTTTGATCTAGATTTAGCAAAATCAGATAGTAAAGAAAATATATTTTATTACATCCAATATGCTCACGCTCGAATCTTTTCTCTTGAACAAAAATTTAAAGAAATGAATCCCAGCCTAGATATTAACCTTTATGCAGTTGAAAAAGATCTCTATAAAGAGTGTGATGCCCTTATTCATGAAATCACCAAATATCCAGAAGTAGTTAAAAGATCTGCACGCACTCTCCAACCCCATCTAATTATTTTTTATTTAAGAGATTTATCGCAATTATTTCATAGTTACTATAACGACAATCACGTTCTTTCAGAATCAAATGAAAATATGCAATCTATAGTATTTTGTTTGTCTGCAGTAAGACAAACTATTTCAAATGGATTAGATATACTTGGTATATCACCTATGCAAAAAATGTAACGACATGAAGGATTTTGCAAACAGGAACATATCAAAAAGAAAAGGAACTAAAAATAGGCAAGCCTTTAGTTCAAATAGGCCTGATGATAAAACAATTTCAAAAAATGCAATATTTTTCTTATTATCAATTAGCTTTATTCTCACTCTTATTTCAGTTTTTTATTTTGATACCGACGTCTCCTCAATCAAGCCAAAGACTTCAAAAAATACTGTAATTATTGATTTTCCAAGCTCATTATTAGAGGACTCTATATTGATTGAAGAAGATGAGATGCAGAGCTCACTTTCTTGTGAATATTATGTCCAAGTTGGAGCTTATGGAAATAAAAAATATGCGATTGAGGCTCAAAATATGCTTGACACAGAAATTCAAAATATTTCTATAAATGAGGTATACAGTACTCTAAATCCGGGTAAATTACTTAATAGTGTTATATCAGGTCCCTATGAAAATAGATCTGCTGCTAATAATGCTAAGGAAAAAATTACTATCAAAGGTTTTGATCCTCGCCTAAGAAAAACATGCAAACAGAAATAAAACAGAATATTAAAAATATTCAAAATAAAATTAATTTAGCTTGTACATCTATTAAAAAAGATCCCAATGAAATTACTCTAATAGCTGTGTCTAAGAAAAAGGATATTCTAATGATAGAGGATGCTTTAAAGAATGGCGTGAATAACTTTGGTGAGAATTATGCTCAAGAACTTCAGGAAAAAGCATTAAATATTAAGGCAGATAATATTATTTGGCATTATATCGGGCCAATTCAATCCAATAAGATCAAAATAATTGCAAAAAATGCTGACTGGGTGCATACATTAGATAGAGAGAAAATAATTAGGAAACTAAATTCGGAATGTAAGCAGATCAAAAAAACAATTAATGCATGTATTCAAATAAATATTTCATCTGAAGAAACCAAAAGTGGCTGTAGTCCAGATGAGTTAATAGATTTATCCAAATTAATCAAATCTATGGAAAATATAAATTTACAAGGCATAATGGCTCTCCCAAAAATAACTAAAGATAGTAATGAACGAAAGGAAATGATGGAATCAATTAAAAATCTAAGCAATAAACTTCAAGATTATTTCCCTGAGGCAAAATGCATTTCATTAGGAACTACCCTTGATTTTGAAGATGCAATCGTTCATGGATCTACAATGGTAAGAATTGGTGAACATATTTTTGGTAAAAGATTATGAAAAATATAGTTTTATTTGGCGGTGGAAATATAGCTCAAGCTATCGTAGAAGGTCTAATTTATGCAGGACATCAGAAAAATAATATTTTCTATGTCGACAGAAATCCTAAAAATAAAAAAATCTTAAAGAAATTAAAAATCAGAAGCCTTAAAGAAAATACATCATTGAAGATTGATTTATTTATTCTTGCGGTTAAGCCAAAAGACGCGCTAAGCGCATATAAAGAAATACTAAAAGACTATAAAAATCCAAAAATTGTAAGCCTTGTAGCTGGAATAAAATCAAAAAAATATTTAGAAATAAATAAGAATATGAAATTTCTTAGAGCAATGCCGAATACATCATCAAGATTTAATCTAGGAATAACTGCTCTATACAATTGTACTTTTAGTAGAAGTGATTTCAAAAAAATAGTTATGCTTTTTAAAAAAATTGGCATCGTTATTGAGGTAGAAAAAGAATCTAAATTAGATACCTTTACAGGAATGATTGGCAGTGGTCCTGCATACTTTTTTTACTTACTAAAATCCTACGAAAAAAAGCTAATACCCTTATGTGATGGGGATAAAGATAAGGCTAATTATGTTATGGTAAATCTTATCAAAGGCATAGGAATGTCAGTAGAAAATAATAAGGATCTTAATAAACTAATTGCAGCCGTTGCTTCGAAGAAAGGAACAACAGAAGCTGGTCTAAAATCTTTTAAATCAAATAATTTAGATAAAGTATTTGAAGAAGGTATTAGCGCTGCAATCAAAAGATCAAAGGAAATATCAAATGAATTCTAGTCTTGAAATTGCTGTTCTTTTATTGAATGTTGCTAACTACTTTTTTGTATTTTTATTAATATTTAATCTTCTTAAGGTTAATTATTTCAATCCAATTGTTGCTACTTTTGTCAAAATATATAAACCTATATCTATACTTGGTATCTTTCCTAATCAAGTAGTAAATATATTTATTATTGCTGTGATTTTGAAACTATCTTCTCTGTTTATTTTATTTAGCAATCAATATGAGACAGTTGCTTTAATTGGTGTGGCTGCAATTCAAACTCTTATGATAATGCTAAGAATAATTTTCTTTGGGGTTATAGGAGGAGTTATCTTGAGCTGGGTTTCTCCTGAAAGATCAAATGCTTTTATAGAGTTGATTGAAGAAATATCTCATAAAGCTCTCTCACCAGTTAGAAAATATATTCCTTCTGCCGGAGGTTTAGATTTTTCACCTTTATTTGTATTAATTTTAATAAATCTTCTTGAGAGTTTCTTGGCTGATCTCTTAAGATCGATTGTATGAAGACAACAACTCAAAAGATTTCTTTTCCTGAAGGTATTGATCTAGATTCAGGCAATAGATTGGATGCATTTGATTTAATGGTAGAAACTTATGGTGAGTTAAATGAATCAAAAACTAATTCAGTTTTGGTTTGTCACGCTTTTTCTGGTAACCATGTTGCAGCTGGTAAAAATAATGATGTTACCGGTTGGTGGGATCAGATTATTGGACCAGATAAAGCAATTGATACTAATAAATATTTTGTCGTTTGTTGCAATAATCTAGGTGGATGTTCAGGTTCATCTGGTCCTACAAGTATCAACCCTTTAACTAATAAAGTTTATGGTGGTGGTTTTCCTTTAGTTAGTGTTGTTGATTGGGTGAATTCTCAAAAAATGCTTATGGATAAATTAAAGATTCCGCACTGGCATATGGTTCTTGGCGGCAGCCTTGGAGGTATGCAAGCTCTTCAATGGTCAATTGCGTATCCTGATAAGATAAAAAAAGCAGGAATATTTGCTGCAGCTGCAAAATCAAGTACTCAAAACATTGCTATGAATGAAGTGGCTAGAGAGTCAATTCGAAAAGATCAAAATTTTCATGGTGGAGACTATATAGAGCATGGAGTTATACCTAAAAATGGTATTAAAACTGCAAGGATGCTAGGTCATATAACCTATCTTTCTGAAAAACATATGGATTCAAGATTTGGTAGAAAATTTCAAGATGATGAATCAAAAGTTAATAAGGGTGTGGATTACGAAGTAGAAAATTATTTGCAGTATAAGGGCAAGAAGTTTTCTGAAATATTTGATGCTAATACATATATCTTAATGACGAAGGCCATGGATGATTATGATGCAGCCGGAAATCAAGAATCTCTTGAAGATGCTCTAAAAACAGTTTCTGCTCAATTATTAATTATTGGTTTTTACTCGGACTGGCTTTATCCCCCAGAAAGAGGAAAAGAAATACAGATTGCTGCAATAAATAATAATATTAGGTCATCCTATGTTGTTTTAGAAGGCGAGCATGGACATGACAGTTTTTTATTTCATACAAATCAATACTCACAAATAATAAGAAAATTTATAGAATCATAATGGCTAGTAAACTATCAAAAATAATTAATGCTTGGGTTCCAGAACAAAGTAAGGTTATAGATTTTGGTTGCGGAGACGGTTCTTTGTTAAAAGAATTAATAGATTCAAAAGACATTTTAGGCTATGGGGTAGAGATAAATGATAAAAAGATTGAGGAATGTATAGCCAAAGCTGTTCCGGTAATAAAACAGGATATTGATAAGGGTATTAATGAATTTGAGTCTTCAAATTTTGATATTTCAATAATGGCAAGATCTATACAATGCCTTAAAGAACCTAGTGTTGCTTTAAATAGGATGCTTAAGCTCTCTAAAAGATGTGTGGTTACTCTTCCAAATCTTGGGTATTGGAAATGCAGATTAAACTTAGCTTCTGGCAAAATGCCAGTTACACCTGAATTACCATCAAGTTGGCATGAAACAGATAATATACATCTTTGTACGATTAACGACTTTGAAACGCTTTGTAATGAAGAAAACATAAATATAAAAGATAAGGTTTTTTTAAATTCCAAAGGAAAACAAAGCAAAATTGCAGCAATAAGTCCAAATTTACTTGCTATTGAAGGAGTTTATTTACTTGAGAAAGAATAAAGAAATTCTTATAGCTACTTCAAATGAAGGCAAAGTAAAAGAGTTTAATAAAATATTCAGAAATCATAAGTTATATTCTTTAAAAGATCTTAATATCGAAGATGCTGTAGAGAGCGGTACTTCGTTCCTAGAAAATGCACTAATCAAAGCCAAACACGGAGCTAAAAAATCAGGGAAGTATACAATTGCAGATGATTCTGGCCTTGTTGTTCCAGATTTAAATTTTGAACCTGGAATCTATTCTGCAAGATATGCCGGAAATGAAGCTAGCGATAAAGATAATAGGGATAAAATAATAAAGAAATTGGATGAGCTTGGTCTAGAAAGTTTAAATGCATTCTATGTATGTATCTTGGTAGGCATTAAGAGCTATAACGACCCAATGCCACTAATTGCACAAGGAAAAATTCATGGAAAGGTATCTAAAAACAGCTCAGGTGATGGTGGTTTTGGTTACGATAAAATATTTTATCCCTCTAATTATAATTGCTCGATGGCCTCAATAGCCTCTGATGTTAAAAATAAAATAAGTCATAGAGCTATAGCTTCAACTAATTTTTTAAAAACCTATAATAATCATTGATTCTTTTTTTGATAATTAAATTCAAAAATTTCCCTTCCCTCATCTTTTCCTCTTTGTTCAAACTTCGTTAGGTATTCTTTTTTTAAAAAAGTTCTTTTTGATAGTTCAAAATATTGGCTGTCTTTTAAAACATCTTTTATACTCTGTGCGTAATTTTCCCAATCGGTTGATATATATAAGTTAGCTTGATCTTTCATTGAATTATGAATTGATTTTAAAAAATCTTTATTTATCAACCTTCTTTTATGATGCCTTTCCTTTGGCCAGGGATCCGGACATATAATCTTCACAGCATCAAAAATTTTATCCTGCACTTTTTCATCTAGCAAAATCCTAATATCATTAGGAAAAATCCTTATGTTGCTAATATTTTTATCTTTAATATTGCCTATAAGAGTTCCAATGCCTGACATATAGACCTCTGATCCAACAAATAAAATATCTCGATTGTTAACTGCTTGTAATTGAAGGTGTTCTGCATTACCAAAACCAATTTCTAGACAACAATGTGAAAAATTAGGCGACTCTTTTAGTATTTGGTTGAGATTATTTATAGAATAATCTGACAAAGATTTTAAATTTTCTTCTTGATTTTTTGTTATTCGACCTCTTCTTTTTACAAAGGAAGGTAAAAATTTGAGTCGCATTAAGAATAGAAGATTCTATGCAAAGTCCACCATGACAGATTTTAGTTTTTTAAGGGCACTATTTTCAATCTGTCTAACTCTTTCTGCTGAAATATCATATTCTTCAGCAAGATCATGAAGTGTTGCTTTTTTATCACTCAAATACCTTCTTTGAAGAATATCCTTACTTCTATCATCTAAAACTTTTAAAGCTTGAGTTAAGTCTTGGCTATTTACATCTGTCGCTTGCTGGTTCGAAACAATCACTTCTGGATCGTATCTTTTATCTTCCAAATATTGAGATGGAGACATCATTTCATCATCGTCTCCAGTTAAAACTGGAGAATCGAATGAAGAGTCATTAGAAGAGAGTCTATTTTCCATATGAAGAACATCTTTAACTTCTACATTCAAATCTTTTGCAATTTTTTCGGCTTCTTCTTTTGTAAGCCAATCTAATGATTTCTTTTTGCTTCTTAAATTAAAAAAGAGTTTTCTTTGAGCTTTTGTAGTAGCAATCTTTACCTGTCTCCAGTTTCTAAGAATATATTCATGTATCTCAGCTTTTATCCAGTGAACTGCAAATGACACTAATTTAACGCCTCTGTGCGGGTCGTATTTATCAACAGCCTTCATTAAGCCTACATTACCTTCTTGAACAATATCCCCCAGCGGTAATCCATATCCTTGATATGATCTTGCGATATGGACAACAAATCTTAAATGATGAATAACCAGTTGTCTTGCAGCATCAAGGTCGTCTTCTTCATAAAGCTTTAGTGCAAGCTCTTGTTCCTGCTCTTTTGTAAGAATTGGAATAGCATGCACAGTAGATAAATAGGATTCTATATCCTTACCAGGACTATTGATTTGCGATGGTTGAAGTTGTGTGCCCATTTTATATAAAAAAATTATAATTAATTATACTAATTAATTATTATTAATAGGGAATTATACCAATTTTTTAAAAAAATCTCTTAAAACAGGCAAAAATTCACTTTTTAATGAATTATTTCTAAATGCAATAAAGTATGGGTTTAGTATAGATGACTCTTTTGCGTAGTTTAATTCCTCATTATCTTTTATCTTGACCACGCTCCCGCCATAAGAAGATAAGACTGCATGCGCTGCCGCTATGTCCCATTCTGATGTTGGTCCAAATCTTGGATAAATGTCAGCCTCATTGTCAGCAAGGCTGCATAATTTTAGAGAGCTCCCCTTCTCAACAATTTGATAAGGTACTTTATTCATATCTAAGAATTCTAAAAATTTTTCATCATTTTCATTTTTATGACTTTTACTCATAACGATTCTAATATTACCTATACCTGCTTTAGTTTCAGTTTTATTATCAAACTTAGAGCCATGCCAAATTTTTCCAGTAACTGGAGCTGCAACAATTCCAAATACAGAACTTTTACCATTGATTAAGGCAATATTTACAGTAAATTCATCTGTTTTATTTATAAATTCTTTTGTTCCATCAAGGGGATCAACAAGCCAATAGGTGTCACTTAAACTATTTAGTGAAGATGGTTCAAAGGTCTCCTCAGAAATTATGGGTATGTCTGGGGTTAACTTATTTAATCTATTTAAAATAATTTCATTTGCATTTTTGTCAGCGACTGTTAAAGGAGATCCATCATTTTTGTTAATCTCACCAAAATTACCACTCTCATAAACATCTAATATTGCTTTTGAGGCATCTTTAACACATTCTTTGAGACTATCTAGATGAGAATCAATAAATGTTTTATCGATCATTGTTCTCACTACATGTTGAGTTTTTTAAATTTTGATAATCTAAGACCTGTAAAATCTTATAGAAAATATCGGTATTATCCATCATGCCATTAAAGT
>CEVX01026829.1_pt1 | contig 12545 bp, 3 predicted proteins | sample 356561 | NCBI WGS metagenome assembly CEVX01 (sample SAMEA2623886, study PRJEB7988) | marine metagenome | biome: marine biome (ENVO:00000447); feature: surface water layer (ENVO:00002042); material: "saline water (ENVO:00002010), including plankton (ENVO:xxxxxxxx)" | depth 5 m | reverse complement strand
TTTCGGGCCAGTTGCAACCTTATCATCAATTTCTTTTGGATCAACTGCAATACCCATTTTACTTTTTGCATAGTCTACAGCGTGTTTCATTGCATCTGAAAAAGACTTATGATACAAATCATACTTCTCATCAACTGTTTGTCCTGGCGTCATATTTTTTGTATGATCAGCATATTCTTTTGTTCCTATTTCATAGACCTCTGCCATTAGTTTATCATGATTGTCAATTGCATATTTATTAGCATCTTCTTCATTATCAAACTCTTTTGCAACACTACCATCTGCATTATATACACAATACTTGTCACCTTTTTTCTTAACATGATCAGTTGGATTCATTTCATCAAGTTCAACTTTTTCTGCCATATCGTAGTACTTACGAATAATTGCATCTCTTTCTTTTTGATCTTTATGTTCAATAGATCCAGCTCTATTATGTCTTTTATTAATGTCTTGAACTGTTTTAATTTCTTTAGGAGTACCAAAAGATTGTGCAAGTTTGAGTGCAACCATTCCATGTTCATTGCCATCTTCTAACTTATCAATTTCTCGTTTGGATACTTTCTTTTTCTCTTGAAGTTCATGTGCAGTTACTGTCCACTCTAAAACCTCTTGATATGAGTCTGTTATTGTTTTTCCATATTTTCTCATTTTATTTTCCTCTAATTTTAGAATGGACTAAGTCTTGTTGCGATTGCATCGCCATTAACAGTTAACGATACACTTTCTGAACTTGCATCAATTATTTTGTTACTATGTTGAGCAGTTAAAAGTTTAGTATTTGTTACAGCAGTTAATGCACTTGTAGGCGGTGTTATTTGTCCTATAAATGGATGTATTCCAGTAGCTGGGTGATAAACACTTCCAGTAGCTGCAGCTACATTTCCAGGCGATGTTATAGTCAGACTATTAGAACTTGCATCAGTAATACTACCAGAACTATTTTGACAAGTTAATAATTGACAGTTTGTAATATTAGTTAATGGTGACCAAGGCACGATAAAGTCACCAGTATAAACTTTAGCTTTAGTTATTCTAACATTTGAAATATAACGATAAGCTGTATTTTTAATTGCACCACTGTACCATCTTCCACCTATAATTACTGTATCTTCTGTATATGTATATGCAGTGCTTCTTGATCCAGTATTAGGATCAGCAACACCATTGATATACGTAGTTTGAGTATTTGCTGTTCCATCATTAACAACTGCAACATGATGCCAACCATTTGTTGTTATTTGTGTAGCACTAGTATAACCAGCTCCTGTTTGATTTCCTTCTACTATAACATTACCACTTGCGTTCATATATATAGATAAAGAACCATTATCTTTTCCAACTTGAACAAGACCCATTAGAAAAACGTGAGAACCTTTAAAATAACATTCCACTGTCCAATCATCAGTGCCTAAGGCAGGCATACTAGCAGCAAGAAGAGCATCATTACCACCATTAGGAAAATTAGATGAACCACCAGTACTATAACCACTAGCAGTATAAGGAGATGAACCAACAATATATCTGAAATTTGAAATATAACCATACATACTAGATGCAGTACTACCATATGCACCAAGAGAAAAATGTGTTGATGTTGAATAATCGGTTGTATCATTTTCTATTTTAAGAACACCTTTACCACCAACAAATAACCTTAAAAGTGTACCTGTTCTTATGTATGCAACATGAGTCCAAGAATTAGTTGGAGGGGCAAGAGCAGGATTGTTTATGAAATCATAAGTCACATCATAAGTGCCTGCGTAAAGATGAAGCCACCTATTAAAATTTCCAGTACCTGTTCCGCCGCCTTGATAGTTAAATCCAATTCCACTATTTGTATGAGTACTACTCATAGCAGTAGGACGAATATGTACCATACCATTATACGTACTATTATATAAACCATTAGTAATTGGTTTAACAAACAATTCCATTACAAAATCACCAGTTCCTGCTCCTGCTACTGTGCCCGATATCCAATCAGTAGTTCCATCAAAATATATTGAACCACCAGAACCTTGTAAAAATGGAGTAGCATAACTATGAGCAACATCACCTGTTTTAGTTACAGTTTTTCCAGTAACATCTGATGTAGTGGCTCCGCCAGATGGTGGTTCAGATTCAGTTAATGTTAATAGTTTTGTATTTGTTATATTAGTTAATTTACTAGTTGGTACAGTAAATACTGGAAATGGCCCAGATGCATTCGCAGCTGCATTTCCATTTGCTGCTATTGAATGATTACTTGAACTTGCATCATTGATAGAACCACTACTATTTTGACAAGTTAACAATTTAGTATTTGAAACTGCTGTAAGTGCGCTAGTTGGTGGAGTAAAGTTACTAGTATAAAGAGCAGTACCTTTTACAACCCTAACATTACTTATGTTTCCTTCCCATACATATTGTCCTGTAGCATAAGCACCTAAAGAAACACCAATAGAAGCTGGAACTCCTAAAGCGTTACTTGATGAGCTACTTGCTGCCTGAATGCCGTTAATAAAGAGCCGAAAAGTATTTCCAGATCTAGTGATTGCATAATGATAAAATGTATTTTTTACAACTGAAGTGCCATTATAACCTGTAATAGCAGTGTCTGCATTTAATTTTCCAAAGTATCCTGGCGAACCATCTCCAGTTGTACTAAGAAAAACTTCTGGCCTACCACTAACCAAGTAAAATTGAATTGCAAGATTATTAGAATAAATACAACTATAGCCTGGGAAAGAACTGCCTGTATATTTAGCAAACATTTCTACTGTAAAATCTCCAGAGCCAAACTCTAAATCTGTAGTTTTAGCTATACTAAGGTAATCTCCTGTTCCGTCAAAGACAGTGCTATTACCACTGCTGCCTGGAGTGTAAACAGCAGATCCTTTAACAATTCTTGCATTTGAAATATAACCATTCCAAGTTCCTCCAGTTGAACTTGTTACTCCCCCACCAATTGTTAAAGGTGAAGATGGATTATTGAAATCGTTATTATTACTAACAGAAAAATCTTCAACGCCGTTTATGTATTGTTTTATAGTTCCGCTGGATCTTTGTAGAACAGCATGATACCACTTATTTAAATCTAAAGTTATTGATCCTGTATGACTAGTCATGGTTGTTCCACCATGTAAAGTATAAAAATTTAAGTTACTACCAACTGTTTCCCAAACAAAAGAATTATTTGCATTAGCACCATTATTAGGCCATTGACCCATAATAGCATTGAATCCGTTAGCAAAAGATTTAGAATAAATAAATGCTTCCAGTGTAAAATCACCAGTTCCAAAATACCAATCATCACTGTCTGCTAATGTTAGCTTATCACCAGTTCCATCAAAGAAAAATGAAGTAGAAACAGTAAATTGTAAAGTAAATGAAGATGCACTTGAATTTGCAGTATTAACGCCATCAGTTACAGAAAATGTAATTGCAAATGTACCAGCATGGGCTGAATTGGTACTAGGCGTAACTTTAAAAAATCTGTTATTACTATAAGTATTAGCGGCTAATGCACTATAAGTTCCACCAGAAGTTGCACTATTTGTTACAGTTGCTGTACTTCCAATCGAACCAGTTGTAACTTGATACTTATATTGTAATGAAACGCCTTCTGGATCTGATGCAACAATTTCTATAGAAACTGCTGTTCCATCAGTTGCAAAAGAATTAGTTGCACTTCCTGCTGATGAAATTGTAGGACTTGCGTTTGTAATCGTAGCTATTTTATACCAACCAGAACCATTAAAGATCATCAAATTATTAGTTGATGTTACTAATATTGTATCACCAGCAGTATTACCAGAAATAGGTAAATCGGATGGATTAGTTACAGTAGTAGAACCACCTACTGTTAAATTTGATGTTGAACCACCACCATCAGTTGTAGATTGAAATTCAGCTTTTCCATCTGAACCTCTTTTAAATATAACTCTATTATTACCAGAACCAACTTGAATTTCTTCTGCAAAAATCTTTTTAAATGTTGTACCATCTTGAGCAGTAACTTTTATGTTACCAGAATCAACAGATAATCTTGATGTTCCGATATTTACTGGATCACTTCCAGAACGAGTAGCTCTATCTCTTGATTTTCCCATAGTTATTCCTTTTTAAGTATTTATACTATCCTAATATGGTTGGTGTCTTGTTGCTAGTACTGTACCAGTAGCACCTTGTGATATTGCATGATTACTTGCACTTGCATCAGTAAAATCGCCTGTACTTTGTTGACAAGTTAATAATACAGTACCTGTTATCGCAGTAGATTTTGATGTGGGTAATGTTATTGTGTCAACAAAAGGTGTCGCCGCATTTGCAGCTGCATCAGCAACAGCAGTTAAAGATACACTAGATGCACTATCATCATTTATTGCACCAGCTTCATTTGCAGTTAAAAGTTTAGTATGACCAGAAGGTATTGATGTATTGACATTTGTTGTATCCAAATAAGTTCCACCAGTTGTGGTTAATGTTCCATTCGGTGGAGTAAAAGCTCCAGTATAAACTGCTGTTCCGACAACATATCTTACGTCTGAAACTTTTCCATCCATTACTTGAGATGAATTATAAAATCCACCAATCATAATGTGTGTTGATGCATAATTTTTACTATCTGATACAGATATAGTTTCTACACCATCAATATATAATTTTGTAATTCCACCTGTTCTAACCATAGCACCATGATGCCAAGTGCCAGTAGCTGGTATACTACCTTGATTACTAGTATTTGTGTAAGTATCATTATAATATATTTGATAACCACTTATTGATGGTTTTATTGCAAAACCAATACCATTAGCATTAGTACCCCATGCATTATCTCCTATATGGACAATACCTTTATGTCCTGTAGCATCAAAATTGAACCAAGCTTCTAAAGTAAAATCACTAGTTCCTGCTGCTGTTACCACACCAGTTACATAGTCACCAGTTCCATCAAAAGTAATAGAACCGCCTCCATATGAGGACGCAGATGTTATAGTATGAGCAGTTGCACCCTTAACAACTCTAAAGTCAGATATATAACCTTGAAATTTATAACTATCAGTATCATTACCACCATAACCACCTATCTTACAAGCAGTAGTTGCATGATTTTGAGTATCGGAAATACTAGTTCTTTGTACACCACCAAGAAAAAACTTTGTAGTACCACTTGATCTTTGTAAAGCAAAATGATGCCATTTATTTGTACCAAAGTCAGCGCCAGGTGAGTAAGTCATTTGAGTACTTGATCCAGTTTGTGCTTTTATCTCTCCATTTTTGAAAAATATTCTACAACCATTATCTCCTAAATCAAAAAGTCTTTGATTATGAGTAGTACTTGTATTTACAGGCATTGTATTTTTAAACCAACCATCTATACAATAATCTCCAGTACCCAAAGTGAAATCACTACTTGCAGTTGGAATAAGAGTACCAATACTAGTATTATTCTGACCAACATACTCTCCAAAAAGAGCAGATCCACCAGAACCTTGTGCAAATGAACTTACATAACTGTGAGCAGTATTACCTTGTAAAGATAAAGTATGTGGTGATGAACTTTGATCTACTGGAGCACCTTCAATACCAGCTGATGGTGTAACTGTACCAGTAGCAGTTAAAGTATGGTTAGAGTTACTATCATCATCAAATGCTCCACTACTATGATTAGCAGTTAAAAGTTTAGTGTGACCAGATGGAATAGAAGTATTTACGTTTGTATTAGAAGGATAACTACCACCAGTTAATGTGAGTGGCCCATTTGGTGGAGTGAAATTACCACTATAAACCGCTGTACCTTTAACTACACGAAAATCACTTAAATAACCTACATGACCATATGAACCACCACCACCATAATTATTAAGCGTTATCGTAGTTTGATTTAAATTGTGAGAAGTCGAATTTGTACCTATTGAAGTACCATTTATAAAACATTGAAAAGTGCTTCCAGACCTCTGTGCTACACAATGATGCCATACATTTTCGGAAGTACCTACATTACTTGGGCCTTGAATAGTAAAACTGCTATTCCATATTCCAATTTTTGTTTTACTACTAAAATATTGAATAACAAAAGTATTAGAACCAATGTCGAACCAATATCCACTTGAATTAACTGTCGTTGCTTTATACCAAAATTCTATAGTAAAATCTGTAGAAGTTCCCATTGTAAAATCTGAAGAACTTGCACTAGTTATTTTTCTGTCAGTTGCTGCAAAATAATAAGAACCATTAGTTATATTATTTGGTTCAGCTTCAGTAAGAGCCAAAAGTTTAGTATTATTTACAGCAGTTAATCCATTAGTCGGTGCAGTAATAGTGGCCGAATATGGTCTTGTTGTACTACCAGTTAGAGCACCAGCAGTAACCAAAGTATAATTTTGATCACTATTATCTGCTATTGTTGTTCCAGAAGATGTTTGGTTTGTTAATAAGTAAGTATGAGCAGCAGGAAATGATGTATTTACATTTGTATTAGAAGAATAAGTTCCACCAGTTTTAGTTAGTGGGCCAGTGGGTGGAGTAAAGTTACCAGAATAAACAGATGTACCAATCACAAGTCTTGTGTCAGACATATAACCAAATGTAGGCCAAGTATTACCACCTTGTGCCATCATATTAAGTGTTCCAGATCCACCACTATGAGGTGCTGTATTAGCAGTACCACTAGAAACTTGAACACCATTTATAAAATTCTTTAAAGAACCACTATTATTAGATAAAGCAATGTGAACCCATTCATTTAAAGGAAATGTTCCAGAGCCAGGACTATCAGAAAAACCACCCATCAAATATACTTCCAATTTACTACCTCTTTTAGCAATATAGCTGCTCGATCCACCAAAGTTATGAAAAAATGTATTATATGAAGCACTATTGGTAATGTATATCCATGTTTCCAATGTCCAAGTAGTTCCCCAACTTGGTAGAGAAGCAGGAGTTGATAACATTCCATAAGAAGCAGATGCTGAAGAAGCTCCGCCTGGATCTGATGCTGTATAAACAGCAGACCCTTTTACAATTCTTGCGTTTGAAATATAACCATCCCAATACTTTGGCGTAGCGCCTAAACTTACTGCCCCAATCGTTAGAGCTGTAGATGAATTATTAAAATCGGTACTATTACTAACAGAAAAATCTTCAACGCCGTTTATGTATGATTTTATAGTTCCACTGGATCTTTGTATAGCAACATGATACCACTTATTAGTCGATAGTGCTATTGTACCAGTATGACTTGTCATATTTGTTCCACCAGACACACTATAAAAATTTAAGTTACTACCAACTGTTTGAATAACCCAAGAATTAGCTGCAGCTGCTCCACCTACGTTCCATTGAGATATAACAGGGTGGTTTCCAGAAATATTTTCAGAATAAATCCATGCCTCTAAAGTAAAATCTCCAGTACCAAAATACCAATCATCACTATCTGGAGTTGATATATAATCGCCAGTTCCGTCAAAAATATATGATCCAGCCACTTGAAATTGTAAAGTAAATTCGGATGCACTAGAAGTTCCAACTGCAACACCATCAGATGCTGAGAAGGTTAAACTAAAAGTACCAGCGTGAGCAGTATTTGTACTAGGCGTCACTTTAAAAAATTTGTTTGTGGTAAGAGTATTAGCGGCCAATGCACTATAAGTTCCACCAGATGTTGCACTTGATGTAACAGTTGCAGATGAACCTATTGAACCAGAACTTACTACATACTTATATTGTAATGCAGTACCAACCTCTGCGTCTGTAGCAGTAATTTCTATAGAAACTGGAGTTCCATCAGTTAAAAACTGATAAGTTGCATTACCAGCAGAAGTAACACTAGGAGTAGTATTAGTAATTTCTGCTATTTTATACCAACCATTAGATTTTGCAATAAACATAAAATTATTTGCAGTAACTAGAGCTTGTTGACCATCAGTTGGATTTGTTGGTAAAAGAGCTGTAGTTGCATAAACAGTTGTACTTGCGACAGTACCACCTTCTGCAGCTTCACCAGCTGCTTGTGTTTGAATTGCAACTTTACCAGTAGAGGAATCTCTTTTTAGGATAACTTTATCTGCACCAGTTCCTACATGAATTTCATCTGCTATAAGTTTCTTTTCATTACCACTAGCATCTTGAACTTTTAAATCACCAGAGTCCGTAACTAATTTTGTATTATCAATCTGTAAAGGATCTGTTCCAGATCTATTTGCTCTATCTCTTGCTATACTCATTTATTATTTTCCTTTAACATAGAATGAATTATCCATTATAACTAAACGGCCAATATTTAACATTACGTACATCACCATTTACTGTTAGGTCAAAACTATTTGAACTTGCTTCAGGCGCTATTTTTTCTACCCCTGCTATTGGTGTAACTGTTCCATCCATAGTCAAAGTATGGTTACTAGCAGAGTTATCAACTAAAGCACCAGATGAGTTTTGACAGGTTAATAATTTTGTATGAGATGCAGTTATAGAAGTATTAACATTAGTATTAGATGGATATGTACCACCTGTGGTTGTAAGTGCCCCAGAAGGACGAGTAAAGTTACCAGAATAAACTTGTGTTCCATTAACTATTCTAAAATCAGAAAAGTAAGCCACCATACCTGTACTTGTATATCCAGAACCTGCATAGCCATTAATTCTTATTTTGCCACCAGTAACAGCCCAACTTCCATTGTGTGTGCTTCCCTTTTGTGTGCCATCAAGGTAAACCTTCGTGTTTCCAGAGCCATCGCCAGTAATGGCAACATGATACCAAACATCTTCGGTACGCCCAACACCAGAACCCAAATCAACCCAGTAACCACCCATGTTAGAAGCATATCCTTTTATGTTACCACTTATTAAATACAATTGTATAAAACCGCCTGTACCAGTACTAAACATATAGTCACTATTACTTGTTCCACTTTTAAGTTGATACCAATATTCTATAGTAAATGGTGTACTACTTGCAAGGTTAAAATCTGCACTCTCTGCTAACAACCTTGATGAAGTGGTTGTAAAATGATATGCACCATTTGTAGTTTTGGCTGGTACAGAGTTTTGACAAGTTAATAATATTGTATTACTATCATTAGAAAATGGTGTCGTTGATGGAGTAAAATCAGAAGTATATCTTGCATTATTAGAAATTCTAAGATTTGACATATAACCTAACATATCATAAGAAGCACCAGAAGTTTCACCAATATGAATTTCACCTACTCTTAATGTTGCAAGAGCACTTGTACTTGAAGTGCCATTATTTCCTTCTACGTTATTGCCATTTTTATACATTCTTAAATTAGTACCTTGTTTTACCCAAGCAAGATGATACCAAGCACCACGATTTACATCATGGGCTGCATTATCTGTTTTAACAACATTTTGCCAAGGGTTACCATGTGTACTAACGTACATTGGACAAGTAGAACTTGAAGCTCTATATCTTCCAAATGTCATTTGTTGACCGCCATAAAGGTTATCGGTAAAATGAACATAAACTTCTTCAGCACTAGGATCTGTAGTATCATCACTATGTCCAGCAAAATGATAGACCCAAAGTTCTACTGTAAGATCTGTAAGAGCGGTCATACCTGTTACTGCATTACCACCACCAGCTTCATATGTAAGATTATCATTATTTTTATCAAAAAATAATGAACCATAACCAGTAGTAGCCCAAGGAAATGGATTAAAAGCTGCATGAGTAGCACTACCAACTTTTGTTATTGTGTGACCAGTAGGACTCCTATCGTCTACTGCATCTGGTTTAGTACAAGTTAATAACTTTGTATTTGCAATTGCAGTAAGAGGTGCAGTTGGGGGTGTGAAGTTAGCAGTATATACAGCAGTACCATTAACTATTCTAAAGTTTGAAATCCATCCAAGAAAGTTATGATTTGCACTGTAACCATGTCTACCTATCCACAACTTATCTATTTCATCATAATTTGTACTGTCAGACCACGTACCTTCAGATACGCCGTCAATATACATAGTTGTCGTTCCAGAATTTCTAACAATAGCAAAATGAAACCATTGATTTTCTATTTCTGGAAACTTGACAGAACTTGTAATGCGATCAGATCCAGTAACATGATATCGAAATGTTTTACTACCAGCCTGAGCATTATTTCCACCAGCACCACCAATATATACCATAGGTGCTCTTTTATTAGAGTATGCTCCATCTAATTCTCTAAAATCAAAAAGGTGGGGAGTATATCCAACAGAACCCCTATGTCCTGTTTGACTGCCTGGATAATCGTGATTTGAAGCCGGCCCTTCCATAAAAAACCAACCTTCAATTGTAAAATTATTAGTTCCTAAAGTAAAATCAGAATGTGATGCAACTTCTATATGATCAGTACCAGCAGTGTTATAAGCTGCATTTAACTGCATGGAAGTAGATCCAAAAGTTTCAAATACTAATGTGAATGAAGATGCACTTGAGTTTGCAGTATTAATACCATCAGTTACAGAAAATGTGATTGCGAATGAACCAGCATGAGCATTATTTGTACTAGGCGTAACTTTAAAAAATCTATTATTACTAAGAGTATTAGCTGCAAGCGCCGAGTACGTACCACCAGATGTTGCACTATTTGTTACAGCTGCAGTTGAACCTAATGATCCAGTTGTAACTTGGTATTTGTATTGTAAAGCAGCACCTTCTGGATCTGATGCAACAATTTCTATAGAAACTGGAGTTCCATCCAATGCAAAAGCATAACTTGCATTACCAGCAGAAGATATTGTAGGTGATGCATTAGTTATGGTAGCTATTTTATACCAACCAGAACCATTGTGAATCATTAGATTATTGGTTGAAGTAACAAGTTTTAAATCACCAGCTTGATTTCCAGTAATAGGAAGATCAGATGCATTAGTTACAGTTCCAGCACCACCTATTGATTGTTCAGTTGTACTACTTCCACCATCAGATGAAGATTGAAATTGAGCTGCTCCTGTACTAGAATTTCTTTTGATAATAACAACATCATTACCAGATCCAAGTTTTAGTTCTGACGCAATAATTTTTTTTCTATTATTACTAGTATCTTTTACTTCCAAATCACCAGATGAATCTGGCACCAACTTAGTAGTACCAATGACAACATCCATACTTCCAGTACGTTCAGCTCTATTCCTTGCTTTTCCCATTTAAATACCCCTAGTTATCTACCTTTGAACCAGCTCTCCATTGATAACAACTCCAATATCTTGCTTTCCACTTTGGGCCTGGATTTGTATCACATTGATGCCTTGCACGAAAAGATTTTCTTGCAGCTGGATCATCTCTATTTATTCCCATGTTTGGATCACCAAAAGTAACTTTTACAATATTACCCTTATCATTCTTTACATATACACCAAACTTCTTTTTACTTCCAGATGGTAATCTAAAAGGATCATTTAATTTTACTTTACGTCCTTGATATTCTGATTCCATAATTGCATGGTCATATAAAGATTTAGAAACGTGTTCTTTAAAAGATATTACTTTTTCTTCTTTTGGTACACAATTAGGCACCATTTTTCCATTTTTCTTTTTCATACCCACTTGTTTATGAGTATCCCAACATGGATCTTCTTCTTGAAAATCTTCTTTCTTTGATTTCTTTTTCTTCTTATATCCACCAGCACGAATTTGTTTTTGTAAATCTGGATCTGCTTTTCCACCAGTTAACATAGAGTTGACTCTTGCAAACGCCCATTGTTGTTGACTTGCACCTGGCCTATGACCACCTTTCCATGCGGCCATTCCTCTATCATAACTTTTTTTAAGTATAGAGTATGGAACACCAGTTTGGTCAGATTTATTTACAAGACCTTCAATTTTTTCATCTAACTGAAATTGTTGGAATGTTTTTACCATATCTATTTCCTCATCAAATTTTTCTTTTTCTGCTGATAATTCTTTTGGTAGTTCATTTGATTTGACAAGAGAGTTTATATAATCTTTAATAGGTTTAATACTATCAAAACCATAATTCATTGCAGCTCTTGACAAATAAAAAGAATTACTATGTTTACCTTTTCCTTGTTTTACCATATCAGTATAGTCTTTTACTATATTAGTATATGCTCTTTGATATACTTTTTTCAAATTTTCTTTTTTTACATCTTCTTCACCATACATCTGTTTGAACTTCTTGGTGTACTTTGATGGTTTAGTATCTGCATCTGCATCGCCTGGAGCTGGTTTTCTGGAGTCACCCTTTGCAAAATGTCTTGCTCTTGCATCCTTTGTAGACTTAGACATTTTATCGCCGTCAGCATCTTTTGCATAATACTTTGCTGGTTGAGTACCTTTCATATCTTCTACATCTTTATCTTGTTTTACTTTTCGTACTTCATATAACCATCTCTTATGTGTTGTACCATCACTTTCTGCAAATACAAGATAGTTTGTTCCTCTACGAACTATTGCACCAGATACACCACTATATTCATCTTCTACAATATCTCCAGTACAGAATATTTTATTTTCTACATACATATCACGAATAACATCTTCTTCTGTCATATTAACTTGATGTTCGATAAAAGACTCACGAATACCCATAAAC
>CEVX01032161.1_pt1 | contig 12589 bp, 11 predicted proteins | sample 356561 | NCBI WGS metagenome assembly CEVX01 (sample SAMEA2623886, study PRJEB7988) | marine metagenome | biome: marine biome (ENVO:00000447); feature: surface water layer (ENVO:00002042); material: "saline water (ENVO:00002010), including plankton (ENVO:xxxxxxxx)" | depth 5 m | reverse complement strand
TTTATCTTAGATGATACATATTCTTCTATTTCAGTTTTAAAATTATCCGGGTCAAAGAAAAAAACTAGATATCCGCCGACGATGAGGATTAATGATATGAATATTATTACAAATTTGTAAACTTTATTTAACATCATGTTTCTCTTTTAAATTGTCCAGACTTTCCACCCTCTTTTAAATTTAACTTTACATCAGAAATTATCATTGATTTATCTAAATATTTACACATATCATATATAGTCAGCAAAGATACCTGAGTTGCACATAGAGCTTCAATCTCTACACCGGTTTTCCCGTCTGATATAATTTCTGAAATACACTTTATTTTTTCAGATTGTATTTCAAAATGAATGTTAATAGCTTTAATCTCTAATTGGTGAGCTAGAGGGATTAAAGTTGATGTACTCTTCGCGGCTTGGATTCCTGCTATCTGGGCTATTGTTAACACATCTCCCTTTTTATTGATATTTTTTTTGATAGATGTTAATGCATCTTCAGATAGACTTATTTCGCCAGATGCAATAGCTCTTCTTTTTGTTGAATTTTTTTCACTTACATCAACCATTTGAGCGTTTCCATCATTATCTATGTGATTGCTTTTCTTCATATCTTTATTTATTTAATTTTATTATAATTCTACAGTATATTATATAAATTTAAAATTTTAGAAAAACTGATGGATATTATCCTTGCTTCAAAAAATCAAGATAAAATAAAAGAGATTAGTAGAATCCTAGAAGGAATAAATATTAATCTAAAAAACTGTAATGATGTTGTTATTCCAGAAGTTGAAGAAACAGGCTCTACTTTTATTGAAAATGCTATACTAAAGGCTAGAAGCGCATCAAATGCCACAGGTCTCCCGTCTATTGCAGATGACTCTGGAATAGAAGTTGACTATCTTTTGGGTAGGCCGGGGGTACTATCAGCTAGATACTCGGGGATTAATGCTACAAATCAAAGTAATAATGAAAAACTATTAGCTGAACTTGATGGCGTGGAATTTAATGATAGAAAAGCCTGCTATAGATGTGTAATAGTATATATGAGATTCCCTGATGACCCATTTCCAGTTATTACCTCTGGTACATGGGAAGGTTATATAGCATCAGAACCTAAAGGCAAAAATGGTTTCGGTTATGATCCAATTTTTTATTTGCCAGATTATAAAAAAACATCTGCTGAAATTACAGTAAATGAAAAAAATAAAATTAGCCATAGGGCTATAGCATTGAATAAGTTACAAGAAATTTTTAAAGAGATGTCGATAGAATGAATACAAAAATATATTTAGTAAAAAAATATTCTCTCTTATTATATTTTATGTTTTTATCAAGTTGTGCAACAAATCCTGTTTCAGGTATTCCGGATTTCGTTACAATTACTGAGGGACAGGAGATATCAATCGGAGCCTCTTATCACAAACAGATTCTTGAAAATAATAAAATAATTGAAAATAAAGAGTTAAATGACTATTTTGAAAAGCTGGGTAATTCAATAGCTAAACAGAGTCATAGACCAAAATTAAAATGGCATTTTACATTAATTGACGATCCGACTTTTAATGCTTTTGCAACACCTGGAGGTTATGTCTATATGTATAGAGGAATGCTGAATTATTTTAATTCAGAAGCGGAGCTAGCAGGTGTTATTGGACATGAAATTGGTCATATAACAGCTAGACATGCAGTTAGGGGTATGAGTACTGCACAAATCACAAACTTGCTTTTAGGAATATTACAGTCGAACGTCCCAGGAGGACAACTAACATCAAATGCATTTAATTTAATGAATCTGATGGTTAACAGAGGTTACAGTAGAAAATTTGAACTAGAAGCAGATCAATTAGGCGAAGAGTATTTAGGGAAAACAAATTATGATACTTTAGCTATGTCGTCATTTTTAAAAACATTAAAGCATTCTGATGAATTAGAAAAGAAAATTGCTAAATCAGAAGGAAGAGAGCCAAATATTGGATATCATGGAGTATTTTCCACACATCCAGATAATGAAAAAAGAATTAAGGCTCTAGCAAAAAAAAGTAAAAATATATCAAAAACAAAGAATAATAAAGAAAAGTTTTTGAAACTTCTAGATGGTTCACTTTATGGGTCTAGTCCTGAAGAAGGTTATGTAAAAGATTCAATATTTTACCATCCTATATTTGCAATTAAATTCAGCGTCCTTGATGATTGGATATTAAAAAATGAACCTGATAAATTAATCTTGAAAAAGAATGAAGATACAATGATTCTTCGGGCAGATGAATTATTAGCTGACGATTTAGAAAATGGATTAACACCTGAACAATTCCTTAAAGATGGGATAGAAAAAACTTCATTCTTGAGCAAAAATGAATTAATTAAATCTGAAATATTCTCTCATAACGATTTAGAGGGTCATTCATATTTATATAAAACTCAAGGTTTAATGAACACAACATATCGGAGATTCACAGCAATATTCGATACAAAAACTTTTAAAACTAAGCCTAAAGCTTGGATTGCAATTACAGATTTGAAAGAATTAACTAATGATAAAAGTTCAACGGACATTTTAAGAACCTTTTCAAAAATGTCTGCCACTGAAGTTAAAAACTCAAAAGGGTTAAGAATTAAAGTTATTAGATTTCGCGATGGAATGTCTTATGAGAAGCTAGCAAAAGGATCACCGCTTGGAAAATTTGCTATAGATAAGTTAAGACTGCTTAATGGTCATTATCCAGATAAAAGTCCTGCAATAGGAGACTTAATAAAAATTGTACAATAAACAATACATTAATAATGCATTTCTGGTAGATTCAACAGGTTTTGCCCTAAAGTATTGGTTTTCAATGCCTCCAGTAAAGACAAAAAATTTTGAATCTATAGCAGCCTTTCTTGGTTTTGCAAGTTTTGTAATCAGACTTTTGAAAAATTATCAACCCAAGTACATATCTTTTCAGTTTGATGAAAGCTTAGGTACTTGTTTCAGAAACGAGCTCTATCCAGATTATAAAAAAACTAGAGAGAGTGCCCCGGATGAACTCAAAAATCAACTTGAACTATGTAGAAAATTTTTGACATTAATGGGTCTAGATAATAACGCAAGTAAAAAGTATGAGGCAGACGATATATTAAACACCATAGCACAGAACACTAGAAAAGGAGGGTTAAAAAATATTATCCTAACAAATGATAAAGATTTATATCAAATAATTTATAAAGGAGATATTTGGTGGGATTTTAAAGATAAAAAGTACAGTTATAAAGATTTAGTTCATAAGCTTAATTTTTCTCCGCAAGATTTATCGGATTTTTTAGCTCTAATGGGTGATTCAGTTGATAATATACCTGGCGCTCCAGGATTAGGAGAAAAAACTGCTATGGTACTAATGGGAAAGTATAAGAGTTTAAAAAAAATAGTACAAAACCTTGAGACAATTCCAGAAGAGCTAGGCTCAAAATATAAAAGATTTGTAAAGATTATAAAAGATAATCAAAAAATTATTTATCTTTCTAAAAAGTTAGCTACACTAGAGTATATTACTGATCTAAATAAAGATATTGCCGCTATACAAAGAAAGGTACTTGATATTAATGGATTAGAGGCGTTATTTCTTGAAACTGGTATGAAAGAAGGGCAAAAAGAATCTTGGTTAAGAGACATAAAAAAATTATTTATATCCTAAAACAATGAAAAAAAATATTTTTTATGCACAATCTGGTGGTGTTACACCTGTAATAAATGCTACCGCTGCCGGATTAATAGATGCATATAATTCAAATAAAAACTTATTTGGTAAATTATATATTGGCAAGAATGGCATTGCTGGTGCATTAAACGAAGAATTGATTGATGTAAATAAAGAAGACCCAAAAGAACTTAAGAAACTTATTCATACTCCCGGTGGTGCATTTGGTTCATGCAGGATAAAGTTAAAGGACCCAGTTAAAAATAAAAAAGAATTTCTAAGAATTTTAAATGTATTTAAAAATCATAATATAGGATATTTTTTTTATAATGGTGGAGGTGACTCACAAGATACGACACTAAAGATTTCAAATTTTTGTAAAGATCATGGATACAATATAATCTGCATAGGTTTACCCAAAACAATTGATAATGATCTACCTGTTACTCATAATTGTCCAGGATTTGGTTCTGTTGCTAAATATATCGCGATATCAACCTATGAAGCTTCACTGGATGTTGCTTCAATGTCTAATACATCAACAAAGGTATTTCTTCTTGAAGTGATGGGTAGACATGCGGGATGGTTAGCTGCATCTGCTGGTATTATTAAAACCAGTCAAGATTCAGCCCCACACTTAATATTACTGCCAGAGGTTTCTTTCAATCAAGAAAGATTCTTAGCTAAAGTTAAGACTACTGTCAAAAAATATGGTTACTGTGTAATTGTAGCTTCAGAAGGAATTAAAAATAATAAAGGTGAGTTTGTAGCAGCTAGCAAATCCAAAGATAGTTTTGGTCATGCACATTTAGGGGGTGTAGCCCCAAAATTAGCGAATATGATAACTGAAAAATTAAAAATTAAAGTGCATTGGTCAGTTGCTGACTATTTGCAACGAGCAGCAAGGCACATTGCTTCATCTGTGGATGTCAAACAAGCTTATTCTATTGGGAAATCCGCCATATCACATGCTAAGCAAGGTAAGAATGGTATTATGTTATCTATCAAAAGCAATAGCACTAAAAAATTTAAATGGGGAATCTCAGATGTTAGATTATCTAATGTAGCTAATAAAGAAAAAAAATTACCAAAATCATACATAAGTCATGATGGTTTTGGGATAACTAAATCATGTAAAACTTATATTGAAAATCTAGTTCAAGGGGAAGATTATCCTCCTTATAAAAATGGTATTCCAGACTATGCTAAATTAAAACATCCTTTAGTTAAAAAGAGGCTTAAAGATTTTTAAACTAATTCTTTATAGTTTATTGTTGCATTTTTATAATTGCGTATCAGGTTTTCAAGCATATCAATAAATATAGTATTACCATTCAAACAAGGAATAAAATTATACTTTTGTCCTCCAGAGTTTAAAAATAGTTCTTTGGATTCATCACCTATCTCTTCAATGGTTTCTAAACAATCTGAAACAAAACCTGGGCAAAAAACTTGTATATCCTTAATATTTTCTGATGGTAATGTTTCTAGGGTCTCTGCTAGATATGGTTGTATCCACTCAGCTTTGCCAAACCTTGATTGGAATACAACATCATAAGAATCCTTATTTAAATTTAATTTTTTTGCAATTAATTTAGCCGTAGCAAAACATTGTGTTTGATAAGGTTCATCTTCAGCAATATAAGATTTAGGTATACCATGGAAAGACAATAATAATCTTTTTGGTTTTCCAAACTTATTTTGAAATAATTCAATCTGGTTTGAGGAAGAAATTATATATTGTTCATTATCATGAAAATCTTTTATAAAAAATATATTTAGTTGTTCTTCTAGCCCTATATTTTTTTTCATAATCATTTTCAACTTGTTTGCAATTGATTTTGTTGTGGTTGTTGAATACTGAGGAAACATAGGTAAAATCAAAAAATTATTATAGTCTTTATTTTTATATTCAAGGATTTTAGACTCGAGTGATGGGGCTCCATACCTCATCGCAACATCAATTAAAAAAACTGGATCAGTTTTATCGGTAAATCTTTTTCTTAGTAGACCAGCTTGTAAAAAGGTATTATATAATAAAGGTGAACCCCACTCTGTCCATACTTTCTTGTATAATTCAGCGCTTTTTTTTGGTCTAACTCTCAAAATAATTAGATGTAGTAAAGGTAACCAAAAAATCCTCGGCAACCTAATAACGTCTTTGTCAGATAGAAACTCTTTTAGATATAATCTAACTTCTTCGGTATTTGGTTGTTTTGGTGTTCCTAGATTAACAAGCAGAACTACAACAGCATTATTTTTTTCTAAATTCATTTAACTATTGTAGAACAATGTCAAAGTTTTTTATATCTCTGAAAAAAAGGGCTAGATTTTGATATATGAGATATCAAAAATTCCATTTGATCAGCTAGTATTGTTCTTCCCCTTAATATTATATATTCAACTCTCGAAGGACTAAATGGTATAGCTAATAGAAGCATATTAGCCTTTTCTGGAGTTCGACCCCCTTTATGGTTATTACATCTTTTGCATGCAGATACAACGTTAGTCCAAATATCTTCGCCACCTTGAGATAATGGCAAAACATGGTCTCGAGACAAATCCTTATAATCAAATGTATTTCCACAATATAGGCATTTATTTGCATCTCTTTTGAACAGAGTCTTATTGTTTAATGAGGGCGTAAAAGCGGGATAATGGAGTTTATTGAGATTCCTGGTAGCAATAATAGAATTTATATTTAGATAGCTTCTGAGCTGTGTTATGCGGTTATAACCACCTCTCAGCCTCAGGTTAGTTGTGCCACACTCATATATTATTTGGTCTGTGTAATATAACCTCGCAGCTATTTCGTAATTGACCCACCCAATAGGATGACCGGCTGAATTTAGTCTGAGTATTTGCTGATTATTAAACATTATTTTGAATTATAGCTGAAATTCTAATATTAAATGCCTTAATATTTTATTGTCTATAGCTTTAGTTCAATAATATTACTATGAATATATTAAAATGGAAAAAAACAACAGCTAATTACCCAATTAATGTCTAGGATTTATCAAAAGTATACTGAATTTGAGGGATTTATTAACAATGAGAGCGATTCCCAATAAACATAATCTTAAAAAGACACTATAATGTTACATTCTTATTTAATCTTGTAAGTATATGTTTTATATATATAAATTAAATTGATTACAAAATGAACAATTTGAGAAAATTTAAATAGCAAAATAACCTACGAACAAATAATGCTATTTATCCACAGGTTTGTTAACAAAAACTGTGGATAAATTTACAGATCTATTAAATATACAGTCATATCAAAAAAAGAGCCTAAATGTATAATAGGATATGCCCAATCAAATTAAAATTATTCTCAATTTACCTATTTATAAGTCATTTGACTATCTAGTTCCGAAGCATTTCAGGGATTTGAGGTCAGGTATGAGGGTTGAAGTTCCTTTTGGCACTAAAAATCTTATAGGGATAACAATTACAGACCCTACAATAAGAAATATCTCAGAAAATAAATATAAGCTTAAGAATATAAATAAAGTAATAGATTTAAAGCCAATAATAACAAATGAAGTTTTTAAAATATGTAAATGGTCAGCTGATTATTATCAACATCCACTAGGTCAAGTAATATTTAGTAGCTTGCCTTCAAAAATTAAAAAAGGAGGAGATTTAGAAATTAAGGAAAATCAAGCATTTTTATTAAAGGTAAAAAAACAAACCGATGATACATATTTCAAAAATAAACCTGCTCAATATAGGCTTTTTAAAAAAATTGAAAGTTCTGGAACAGTAAGATCAGATATCATAAAACCTTCAAATTTAATAAATTTATTATTATCTAATAACCTCATTGAGAAGTCACCCATAGAAGATAAAAGAATTAACACTAAAAAGATTAGATTAAGCGAAGAACAAAATGATGCTTATAAATTAATTTCTAAAAAAATATCGTTCTTCCAAGCTTTTTTAATTGAAGGCGTAACTGGTAGCGGGAAAACTGAATTATATATAAAAATTGCAAAAGATATTGTAAATAAAAAAGGACAAGTTCTAATAGTAGTACCGGAAATTAATTTAACTCCACAAACTATAAATAGATTTAAGAGCTATTTAAATTGTAGCATTTCCAGTTATCATTCTGGACTAAGTGATAAAGTTAAAAATAATACATGGATCAGAGCTAAAAATGGACAAGTTGATATAATTATTGGAACACGCTCATCAATATATTTACCGTTTTCAAATCTAAAACTTATTATAGTAGATGAAGAACATGATGTTTCGCTTAAACAATCAGATGTCCTAAGGTATCATGCTAGAGACGTTGCAATAATCAGAGCTAAGAATTTAAATATACCTATTTTAATGGGTAGCGCAACACCCTCATTTGAAAGCCTATATAATTGTAAAAAAACTAAGTATGACCATATTATTTTAAAGAGTAGATTTTTTAATACAAAACTACCTAGTGTAACGGTAATCGATACAAATAAAGACCAACCATCTGAAGGTTTCTCAACGGGTCTTATAAAAGAAATAAAAGAAACATTAAAAAATAAAAAACAAACTTTACTTTTTATAAATAGAAGAGGGTTTAGCCATACATTGTTATGTAAAACATGTGGCTGGACATCTAAATGTGATAATTGTGATGCGTTTATGACTTATCATGACTATGATAGTAAATTGTATTGCCATCATTGTGGTTATCAAAAAAAAGTAAATTTAAAAAATATTTGTTCTTGTGATAAAAGGAATGAGTGCAACATAATACCATTAGGTGCTGGCACAGAAAGAGTGGAAACAAAAGCTAAATCTTTATTTCCTCATGCAAATATTATGAGGATTGATAGCGATACAATAAATAATATTGATAAACTAAATTCTTTTTTAAATCAGGCACGTGACGGGAAGATTGATATTTTAATAGGTACTCAAATGTTGGTTAAAGGCCATGACTTTCCAAATTTGACACTCGTGGGGGTCATGGACATTGATGCTGGACTATATAGTTTAGATTTTAGAAGTATCGAAAAGATAGCACAAATGCTTATACAAGTTTCAGGGAGGTCAGGTAGACATGATTCTCCAGGGAAAGTCATTATTCAAACTAGAAAGCCTGGACATCCATTAATGTCCGAATTACTTGAATATGGTTATAATGGATTTTCCAATAAAGCATTAGAGGATAGAAACCATGCTTCATTGCCGCCTTATTCATATCTAGCATTGTTTAGAGTATCAACAAAATATAAAGGTGAAGGACTAATATTTCTATCAAAAATTAAAAACAAATTTAATGAAAATAATATAAAATTACTTGGACCATCCCCATCCCCAATTCATAAAAAAAATAATCGATATTTTTATCAGTTACTAGTAAATTCTAATAATAGGAAATTTTTACTACAAAAATCTACAGAAATAAGAGAATATATAATGAAACAAAAAAAGAGTAATATTAAATGGTCTATAGATATAGACCCTATTGATTTATACTAATAATCATGGTTATAAAAATTGAAAAACATAATAAAAAAATTACTTAAAGAAGCCGTTAAGAAGACTTATCCAGATCAAGACTTCTCTAGTTTACTAGAAATACAAAATGTAACTGCGAAGAATATACAAGCTGATTATTTCACAAACATATCAATGAAATTAGCTAAAATACTAAAAACTAATCCAATTGAAATAGCAGACAAAATAATTGGCAATATGAATAACATTGATGATATCAAATTTAATATTGTTAAGCCTGGATATATAAATTTTTCGGTAGGAGATGGCAAAAAAAATAATATTATTTCTATTATAAATAAGTCAGAGAATCTATTATCAGATTGTAAGACTGCTGATCCAAAAAAAATTAATATAGAGTTTATCTCTGCAAATCCAACTGGACCATTACATGTAGGCCACGGTAGGGGCGCTATATATGGAAATATTATTTCAAAATTCCTAAAAATACAGGGTCATCATACTGTCAAAGAATATTATGTGAATGATTATGGAAATCAAATTAAAAAACTAATTGAAAGTATACTATCAAAAATTGATGATAATTACATAAAAATTAAAGAGGATGATCTCTATCAGGGCGATTATATTGAAACAGTAGCTAAAACTATTGAAGAAGAAATAAAAAAGAAAGATATAAAGGATTTCAATGCTCAACGTAGCATAATATTAGATGAGATGTTTAAAATAATTAATGTTCCAATAAATAATTTAAATATTATATTTGATAAATGGTTTTATGAATCATCTTTATTTGATGAAAACTTGGTTGAAAAGGTTATTAAAAAACTTGAAGCTACAGAGCATACCTTTAGAGATGATGGCGCCCTAATGCTTAAAGCTGATGAACCAAGAGTATTAATAAAATCTAATGGTGATTATACGTATTTTGCGACTGACTTAGCTTATCATGACTTGAAAATGAAAGATTATGATAGGATTATAGATGTCTGGGGAGCTGACCACCATGGCTATGTGCCTCGAATTAAAGCAGGGCTTAGAGCTCTTGGACATAACATTGATAAACTAGATGTTCACCTAATACAATTTGCGAATTTATTTAGAGATGGCAAAAAAGTATCAATGTCAACGAGAAAGGGTGATTTTGTTGAGTTAGAAAATCTAAGGAACGAAATAGGAAATGATGCAATAAACTTTTTCTATTTAACAAAAAATAAAGATCAACATTTGGATTTTGATTTGAGTATTGCAATATCTCAAAATAAAAATAATCCTGTTTATTATATTCAATATGCTTATGCTAGAATTGAAAAAATATTAAATGAAGTTAAAGACTATCATAAAGAAGAATATGATCTTAGTTCATTAGATAACATCTATGAAAAAGAAATAATCACAACTCTTTCAAATTTTCATGAGACAATAAAAAAATCAATAATAGGACTACAACCTCACTTGGTGACAAATTACTTACTCAAGCTTTCTCAAGATTTTCATAGTTACTATGCAAATGTGAAAATATTGAATAAAGATATAAATTATAGTCAAGTTCATCTTATAGCGGCTGTGCAAAAAGTTATTAAGTGTGGACTTGATTTAATTAACATAGATACACCGAAGGAAATGTAATGATACAAAACAAAATAGCCATTATTTATGATTTTGATGGAACACTAACCCCAAAGACAATGCAAGAGTACACTCTGCTTCCAAAACTAGGGATTAACTCAAAAAGTTTTTGGGAAAAAATAGTTAAAGAAGCTCATGATACAGGTGGTGAAAATATGATGATTTATATGCGCCAACTTCTTGAACATGCAAAGGAAAAAAATATTAAAATATCGAAACATGAATTTTATAAGATGGGCAAGGATATTAAATATTATCAAGGTGTTAATGAATGGTTTAACAATATCAATAAATATGTGAAAAAATTATCTAATAATGAAATACAGATTTATCATTATATAATTTCAGCTGGTCATCTTGAAATTCTGGAAGGTATTTCTATAAAAAAACATATACAAAAAATATTTGCCTCGGAATATTTTTATGATAGAAGTAAACACGCACGTTTTCCAAAAATTGTAGTTACAGATACTACAAAAACACAGTACTTATTCAGAATAAACAAAGGAAAAGAAAAATTAGCAGAAAGTATAAATGAACATATGCCTGAAGAAAAGAGACCCATACCATTTGATAATATGATTTATGTTGGAGATGGTCTAACAGATGTGCCAAGCATGGCATTAATAAAAAAAGAAGGTGGTCACTCAATTGCTGTTTATCAAAAGAAACTTAAAGAACAGGTAAGTATTTGCAAAAATCTTTCTAAAGCAAAAAGAGTAGATTTCATTGCAGAGGCAGACTATAGAAAAAGTTCCGATTTTTACAAAAAAACATGCCTACTATTAAACTATGTAATCTCAAAAATTAGATATAATCTAGAATTAAGACGGAAAGATAAATAAACTATTCTTCATCAATAAGTATCAAATCTGATTTTCTGTCTAGGAACTTGTATTGTAGTTTATTAATCTTAAAAGATTCATTTAAAGACTTAATCACAATACCCATATCAAAAGATTTGCAACTGTAGACATCCAGTTGAAAAAGACCAGGTTCCGTCTCATCCCATATATGTAGCACAATATGGCTTGTTTCAATTAATGCCATGCAAGTGATGCCTCTATTGCCTTTTTGATCTACATAAGAAATATTAGGGCCTTGCATGAGTTTCATGTTAATACTAGTAATCAAAGAAGTCATCCAACTTAACACATAACCCATTTCATCTTTCTTTGGGCAATTTAAGACCTCAGCTCTTATTAGTAAATGTTTATGTTCTATCATAATAATTAATTGAATGTTATTTAAATTATCTAATTAAGGGTATAATTTATCTAGCTTAAAAAATACTTATGCTAAAAGTATAATATATAAAGAAAAATGTTAATCAAGGAATATAATAATCAATCTAAAACTGTCTTTGGTATTGAATGTAAAAAGTTACTCTATAAAAAGAAAACAAATTATCAAGAGATTAAAATATATTCGTCTGAATTATATGGGAATATCATGATGTTAGATGGATGTTTTATGGTAACAGAATATGGAAATGATCAATATCATGATAAGTGTGTTGAACTATGTTATAAAAAAAGCAAAGAGTTAGACATTTTAATTATAGGCGGGGGAGATTTTGGTTTGGTTAAGAATCTTTTTAAGAGCATAAAGATTAAAAAATTACATCTCGTAGAGATTGATGGAAAAGTTATAGATATAAGCATGAAATACTTTCCTGACTTTTTTAATATGAAAAAGAAGGAAAAAGAGAAAATAGTGATTACAATTGACGATGGATATGAATGGCTCATTAAAAATAAAGAATATAAATTTGATGTAATTATAGTTGACTGCACTGACCCAAATATCTTAGCAAAAAAACTA
>CEVX01091121.1_pt1 | contig 12610 bp, 12 predicted proteins | sample 356561 | NCBI WGS metagenome assembly CEVX01 (sample SAMEA2623886, study PRJEB7988) | marine metagenome | biome: marine biome (ENVO:00000447); feature: surface water layer (ENVO:00002042); material: "saline water (ENVO:00002010), including plankton (ENVO:xxxxxxxx)" | depth 5 m | reverse complement strand
AAATATTAGGTTATAGTTGAATAAAATAGATAAATACATACTTAAAAAATTTTTGCTGACTTATATTTTAATTCAGGCCTTATTTGTTCCTATAGCAATAGTTGTGAATCTAGCAGATAATATTGACAAGTTATTAGCTAAACAAGTCCAATTTAATGAAATACTTGAGCATTATTATAATTTTAGTATATACTTTTCTTCAAGTTTATTGCCTTTATTTCTTTTTTTAGCGATTACATGGTTTACATCAAAATTATCGTCTAACTCTGAAATAATTGCATTGTATTCTTCAGGTATTTCGATAAGAAGGATTTTACAGCCATATATAATAGGTTCACTCATCATTGCTCTTTTTTCATTGTATACGGGAATGTTTATAGTACCAGAATCTACAAAAAAGTATAATGATTTTTCTTACAAGTATTTAAAAGGAAATAGAAAAGCTACTAATAACAAAAATATTTTTAGGAAGATTAATGAAGATGAGTATATTTTTTTGACTCAGTTTAATCAAAAAAACAATGTTGGAACTAATTTTACCCTTGAAAAATTCAATGGAGAAAAATTAAAGTTTAAAATTAGTTCAACAAGTATAAGGTACATTCCAGAAATAGAAAAGTTTAGATTGAATAACTACACAAAAAGAACAATTACCGAATCTGTTGATATACTGGAATCAAGAAGAACTTTTGATACCATTTTTTCATTTAATGTTGATGATTTAACTCCTTTAAACTATGTAGCTGAATCTCTGAATTATAAAGAATTGATTAATTTTATTCAGATTGAAAAAAGTAGAGGATCAACTAACATTGAAAGGTATTTAGTTGTGAAATATAAAAAATGGAGTATTCCTTTTTCAATTTTCATTTTAACATTGATAGGCTTTTCTGTTGCAGCAGAGAAAAGAAGAGGAGGTACAGGCGTAAATTTAGCTTTTGGAATTTGTGTTGCAATGGTATATGTATTTTTTGATAAAATTTTTGGTGTATTAGCTCAGCAATCTGACTTATCTCCCCTTGTGGCCGTATGGCTTCCGAATATTCTTTTTGGGATTTTAGCAATCTATTTAGTTTACAATGCAAAAAAATAACCTAAAGCATTTTTTTCATCTTCATTTCTTGGTTTTAATCGCTGGATTTACAGCAATTTTAGGTGAACTTATTACAAATTCATCTGAGGTTATTGTTTGGCATCGGATGCTTATTGGATCAGTTTTATTAGGACTTTACATGCTATTTACTAACAGAAGCTTTAAAATTGATTTTGGTTTATTTCTAAAATATTCTTTTTTAGGGTTAATTATCTCTTTACATTGGATTACTTTTTTTGAAGCTATTGAACAGTCAAATATTTCAGTTACTCTTGCAATGTTTTCAACTGCTGCATTTTTTACTTCATTGATAGAACCAATTTTTTATAAGAGAAATATAGTTTACTATGAAGTTATATTAGGTTTTATTGTAGTTTGCGGGATTTTTCTGATTTTTAATGCCGAATTTAAATACTTAAACGGAATTATCTTAGGTTTAATTTCAGCTTTTCTTGCATCTTTTTTCTCTGTTTTGAATGGTTTAATGGTAAAAGAAAATAGTGCAATTTTAATTTCATTTTTTGAATTTATTACTGGTGTGTTTTTCATATCAATATTTATGATATTTAATAACGAATTTTCTTCCATATTTATTGATAAATTACTCTCCATTAATTATTTATATATATTCTTACTAGGAAGTATTTGTACTGCATATGCTTTCATGGCATCAGTTTATTTATTAAAGTATATTTCACCATATTCTTTGGTATTGACATATAATTTAGAGCCTATATATGGAATAATTTTAGCTTTAATGTTTTTTGGGGATAATGAGAAAATGAGTTTGCCTTTTTATATTGGATTCTTTTTAATTCTATTTTCAGTTTTAACAAATATGTATATAAAAAAGAAAGTTAATAAATGATTATAAGGGCTAACTTTTTTATATTTATAACAAATAATTAGACTATGAATTATCTTGATTTTGAAGAGCCGATAAAAGAACTTGACAATCAGTTAAGAGAATGTTTAGAGCTTGGCGAAAAATCAGATATTGATGTTACAGAAACCGGTAATAAAATTCGTTCTAAGTTAAAGAAGACAATTAAGGATATTTACTCAAATTTGTCTCCCTGGCAAAAAGTTCAAATTTCCAGACACCCAGATAGGCCATATACTCTTGATTATATAAATAATATCCTTGGTGATTCTTTCTTAGAATTACATGGTGATCGAAATTTCAAGGATGACAAAGCAATGGTTGGTGGCTTAGGTAAAATAGATAACCAAACTTTTATGTTTATAGGTCAACAAAAGGGTCATAATACGAAGGATAGGCAATACAGAAATTTTGGGATGGCAAACCCAGAAGGATACAGAAAAGCTTTGAGACTAATGAAAATGGCTGAAAAATTTGATGTTCCTGTAGTTACTTTAGTTGATACTCCGGGTGCTTATCCAGGGTTAGAGGCAGAAGAAAGAGGGCAAGGTGAAGCAATTGCTAGAAATATTTTGGAAATGACTAGATTAAAAGTCCCAATTATAACTGTTATAATTGGAGAAGGTGCCTCAGGTGGAGCTTTAGGGATTGGTGTTGGAGATAAAGTTCTAATGCTTGAAAACACCTGGTATTCTGTAATTTCTCCTGAATCTTGCTCTTCGATTCTTTGGCGAAGCTGGGAGTATAAGGAAACAGCAGCATCAGCTCTAAAACTCACAGCAAGAGATATGAAAAAAATGAATTTAGTTGATAAGGTGATCAGAGAGCCTGAAGGTGGTGCACACAGAAACCAGCAAAAAACATTTGAAATAGTAAGATCAAATATTATTTCCTCATACAATGAGTTAAAAAGTCTTTCATCAGAAAATTTAGTTTCAAACAGAATGGACAAATACTCAAATATGGGAGTTTACTCTTCATAATTTTTGTCTATTAACATTTTAAGGGGCTTTATTAACATATTTGATGTTGATTATTAAAAAAAATTAAAGTCGTATTATCAATCTTATTTATTTACTTTAGACTATATGAAACAATCAGCATCATTTCAAGGATTAAATATAGACAAGAACTCGATTATCAATTTAGAAAAAGGTAAATTACCTCCTCAGGCCATTGATTTAGAAGAAGTAGTTTTGGGTGCGATGATGATTGATAAAAAAGGGGTAGATGAAGTTATTGACATATTAAATGCAGAGGCTTTTTATAAAGAGTCTCACCAATTAATTTTTCAGGCTGTTTTTAGTTTGTTTCAAAAAAGTGAGCCTATTGATTTATTGACTGTATCAAACCAGTTAAAAAAAGATAATAACCATGAAAAAATAGGTGGAGACTTTTATCTAATTTCTCTCACACAAAAAGTTTCTTCGTCAGCACATATCGAATTTCATGCAAGAATTATTCTACAGAAATTCATACAAAGAAGCTTAATAAAGATTTCTAACGAAATCATTTCAGACTCCTATGATGAATCAAAAGATGTTTTTGACCTTTTAGACAATGCTGAATCAAAGTTATATGATGTTACCCAGGGTAATATTAAAAAATCATCTGAATCTGCTCAAAGTCTTGTAATCCAAGCTAAAAATAAAATTGAGGCTGTTTCAAATAAAAAAGGTCTGAGTGGAGTATCATCAGGATTTAGTAAAATTGATAAACTAACGGCTGGTTGGCAGGAAAGCGATCTTGTAATTATAGCGGCAAGACCCGGTATGGGTAAAACGGCATTATCACTTTCAATGGCTAGTAATATTGCGATTAATAATAAAATTCCACTTGCATTTTTCTCACTAGAAATGTCATCAATACAGTTGATAACAAGAATGATTTCTTCGGAAACTGGATTAGATGCAAATAAGTTAAGAACCGGGAAACTAGAAAAGCATGAATGGGAACAGTTAAATGTTAGGGTTAAAAACTTAGAAAATGCCCCGCTATACATTGATGATACACCTTCACTGTCAATATTTGATTTAAGAGCAAAGGCTAGGAGGTTAGTTTCACAAAAAGACGTGAAGATTATTATAGTAGATTATTTGCAGTTAATGACAACAGGCGCAAATATTAAAACTGGAAATAGAGAACAAGAAATATCCACTATTTCAAGAAATTTGAAGGCTTTAGCGAAAGAATTAAATATTCCGGTTATTGCTCTCTCTCAGCTTTCCAGGATGGTTGAAGGAAGAACCTCAAAGCGTCCATTGTTATCTGATTTGAGAGAATCAGGTGCAATTGAACAGGATGCTGATATTGTTTCTTTCATTTATAGACCAGAATATTATAATATTGATACATGGGATGACAACGAAAGGTCTTCAACAGAAGGAGAGGCTGAATATATAGTTTCTAAACACAGGAATGGTGGCTTAGGAAATATAAGATTGAGATTTATTTCTACTCTTGCAAAATTTGAGGATATAGAACAATATGATTCTCCTTATGAGTTTCATTCAAAGATGAATGCAGCTGCAAATGATGACACATTTAAATCAGACCTTGGAAACATGGATGATTCAAATGAAAATAGTGATTTACCTTTTTAAATTTTTTATTTTACTTTTTCAACGATAGTCTTGAAACCGTCTGGATCATTTACGGCTAATTCTGCTAAAACCTTTCTATTTATTTCAATGTTATTAGACTTTAACTTGTTAATTAGTTGTGAGTACGTAAGGCCATGTAATCTAGAGGCTGCATTAATTCTCATTATCCATAATGCTCTAAAATTTCTTTTTTTAACTCTTCTATCTCTGTATGCGTATTGAAGTCCTTTTTCAACAGCATTTTTTGCAACTGTCCAAACGTTTTTTCTTCTTCCGAAGTATCCTTTAGCTTGTTTTAAAACTTTTTTTCTTCTTGCTCTTTTAGCAACCGAATTTACTGATCTTGGCATAATTTATAATTTTAAATTAGGTGGTAAAACATTTACACTTTTTTAACCTAGATTTACGGGTTAATTTCCCTTTTACTTTAATCTTAATTGTTCTTTGATACTATTCATATCACTTTCATGAACTAAACCTGAATGAGTTAGTTTCAACTTTCTCTTTTTCGATTTTTTGGTTAAGATATGATTTTTGAAAGCATGCTTTCTTTTAATTTTTCCAGTGCCGGTTACTTTAAACCTTTTTTTAGCACTAGATTTTGTTTTCATTTTTGGCATAATTATTTACTTTTTTTTGGTGACATTAACATAATCATTTTCTTGCTTTCTAATTTAGGAAGTTGTTCAACTTTTCCATATTCTTCCAATTCTTGAGCTAATTTTAATAAAAGTATCTCACCTTGGTCTTTATATATGATTGATCTTCCTTTAAAAAAAACAAAAGCTTTAAGTTTAGCACCATCTTTTAAAAATTTTTCTGCATGTTTCTTTTTAAACGCATAATCATGTTCATCAGTTTGAGGTCCAAACCTAATTTCTTTGACAACTACCTTAGTTGCTTTTGATTTTAGTTGTTTTTCTCTTTTCTTCTGCTCATAAAGGAACTTCTTATAGTCCATTATTTTACAAACAGGTGGAACAGCGTTTGGAGATATTTGAACTAAATCTAATTCGAGTTCATTTGATTTTTCAAGTGCCATTTGAATTGGATAAACACCAATTTCAACATTATCACCAACTAACCTTATTTCAGATGCTGTGATTTCAGCATTAATTTGATGTGGATTGGTTTTTTGGACTCTCCATGGTCTTCTTCCTCTACCTGTTCTTCTAATTGCTATAATTAAACGTTTTAATTAAACTTATATTTTTATTTTCTCTTTTATGATTTTAACAAAATCTTCAACTTTCATTTTTCCATAATCTTTTCCACCATGGCTTCTCAAAGAAATTAACCTCTGATTTGATTCTTGTTCCCCGATAATCAACATAAAGGGAATTTTTTCAATTTCAGCATCTCTGATTTTTCTACCAATTGTCTCACTTCTGTTATCAATCAGGCCGCGAATTTCGTTATTTTCTAACAAATTTAAAACATTTTCACAGTATTTTTCATGCTTTTCACTGATAGGTAGAATTATAAATTGATTTGGTGTTAGCCATAAAGGTAAATTACCAGCTGTATTTTCTAATAAAATTGCAATAAATCTTTCGAGGCTTCCAAATGGGGCGCGATGAATCATTACAGGTCTTTTAGAATCATTATTTTTATCAATATATGTTAAATTAAACCTGTCTGGTAGATTATAATCAACTTGAATTGTTCCTAATTGCCACTCTCGACCTAATGCATCTTTCACCATAAAATCAAGTTTTGGACCGTAAAATGCTGCCTCACCTTCTTCAATTTTATATTTAAGTCCTTTGTCTTTAACCGCTTTTATTATTGCTTTTTCTGATTTTTCCCAAGCCTTAATATCTCCTATATACTTATCCATATTTTTTGGATCTCTGATCGAAATCTGGGCGCTGTAGTCTTCTAAGCCAAGTGATTTAAATACGTATAGTGTTAAATCAATAACATTTTTAAATTCACTATCTAACTGCTCTTCTGTACAAAAAATATGAGCATCATCCTGAGTAAATCCTCTAACCCTTGTTAACCCGTGAAGCTCTCCACTTTGCTCGTATCTATATACCGTTCCAAATTCAGCATATCTTACCGGAAGATCTTTGTAGCTAAATTTATTAGAATTATATATTTCACAATGATGAGGGCAATTCATAGGTTTAAGATAGAATTCCTCATTCTTTTTAGGTGTTTTTATTGGTTGAAAACTATCATCTCCATATTTTTCATAATGACCAGATGTTACATAAAGTTCTTTATTTCCTATGTGAGGAGTTATTACCATCTGATATCCAGCTTTTTTTTGAGCTTTTTTTAAAAACCCTTCCAGTCTATCTCTAAGTTCAACACCTTTTGGAAGCCATAAGGGAAGTCCCAATCCAACTTTACTAGAAAAGGAGAATAACTTTAAATTTTTACCAATTTTTCTATGATCTCTTAGCTTAGCTTGTTCGATGTTATTTAAATATTCTTTTAATAATTTTTGTTTTGGAAAAGAGATCCCATAAATTCTGGTAAGTTGTTTATTATTGTGATCAGCTCTCCAAAAAGCACCTGAAATGTTTAATATTTTAACAGCTTTTATAATCGAAGTATTAGGGATGTGACCGCCTTTACATAAATCAGTAAAATTTGAATGATCACAGAAAGTTATTTCACCATCTTTTAAATCATTGATTAATTCAAGTTTGTAATCATTATCTTCTTCTTTGTAAAATTTGATAGCTTCTTTTTTTGAAATAGGTCTTAAATTAAAATCATGCTTTTCTCTACATATTTCTAACATCCTAGATTCAATTTTGTCAAAATCAGATTCGGATATCTTATGATTACCTAAATCTACATCATAATAAAAGCCGCTATTAATTGCAGGTCCAATTGTAAGTTTCACACCTGGAAATAGCTCTTGTATTGATTGTGCCATTACATGAGATGATGAATGCCAAAAGGCATTTTTTCCTTCATCATTATCCCATGTGTAAAATTCTAATTTTCCATCTTCGTTAATCATGCTATGTACCTCAACAACTTTGTCATTAAAGTTTGCAGAGATTACATTTCTTGCTAGACCTTCGCTGATATCCTTAGCAATGGATATTACAGAAGTTTCTTTACTATATTGTTTTAAAGAACCGTCCTTAAGAGTAATATTTATCATTAATGAAAATTAAATTCTAAAATTATGAATCATTTTTTAAATAGCTCTGTTATTATTCCAAATAATGACATAAATATCATTACGACGGCACAAATACAGACTATTACACCTAAAATTGTTAAAGTATATGTTTCCTTTATTCCGCCATAATGAATTAGTATCGGTCCGATAAATATTGGGATTAAAGACGAGATTAATAGTTTTATATGATTTACAATTTTTTTACTCATCTGTTTTTGAAATTTTCAATTGCAGCTCTAATATTTTTATGCTCTTTTATTAATTTTTTTGCAGTGTCTGTTTCAATATCAAGAATTGTTTTTAAAATTCTAACAGCCCTTTCGTAAAGTTTGTTATTTGATAATTTCATATCAATCATCTTGTTATCGTGAATTCTGCCTAATTTAATCATAACAGTTGTTGATATCATATTAAGAATCATTTTTTGTGCTGTACCAGCTTTCATTCTAGAACTACCAGTAACATATTCAGGGCCAACAATTACCTCAATTGGAAAGTCTGAATTTTCTGCAATTTTTGTCTTTTTGTTACAGGTTATACATCCGGTAGTTATTTTATTTTTTTTGCACATCTCCAAACCTCCAATTACGTATGGGGTAGATCCAGATGCAGAGATTCCGATAACCAAATCATTTTTATTCAAATTATGTTTAGATAAATCTAACCATGCATCTGAGGTAGAATCTTCGGCATGTTCTTGTGAAATTCTAATAGCTTTGTCTCCTCCTGCAATTATTCCAATGATTTTATCGTCAATTCCAAATGTTGGCAGGCATTCAGATGCATCAATAATTCCTAATCTTCCGCTCGTTCCAGAGCCAATGTAAAAAATTCTACCATTTAAACTAACTAAATCAATAGCCTTGGATATTAATTCATTTATTTGAGGTAAAGATTTTTTTACAGAGTCAGCAATAGTCAAATCCTCAAAGTTTATTTCAGAAAGAATTTCCTGAACTGATTTCTTTTCAAGATTTGAATATTTTGAATCTTTTTCTGTAGTTTTTATAGTTAGTAGATTTATATATTATCAATAATTTCATTAAATGATTTAGATGGTCTCATTATTTGTTCAGTTATAACGTCATCTGTATTATAATAACCTCCAAGATTTACCTTGCTACCTTGAGCAGAATATATCTCGTTAATTATTTGACTCTCGTAATTTAAAAGTTTACTATAAACTTTATCGAATTCATCTTTTAATGCAGTATTATCTTCTTGTTTTGATAAATATTCAGCCCAATATAACGCAAGGTAAAAATGACTACCTCTATTATCAATTTCGCCTACTTTTCTAGAAGGGGATTTTTCTTTTAACAGTAATTTTTCGATTGCTTTTGAAAGACATTCTGAAAGAGTTTTACATTTTAAATTTGTACTTCCAATATTTTCCAATGCAACAGAAATAGCTAAAAACTCCCCCAATGAATCCCATCTTAAATGGTTTTCTTCTATCAATTGTTGTACATGTTTTGGAGCTGATCCACCAGCACCTGTCTCAAAAAGCTTACCTCCGTTCATTAAAGGTACAATTGATAACATCTTAGCACTTGTTCCTAACTCTAAGATTGGAAATAAATCTGTTAGATAGTCTCTTAGAACATTGCCAGATACGGAAATTACATCATTACCTTTCTTGATTTTGTCAAGTGTAAATAAAGTTGCCTTATAAGGGGACAGTATTTTAATATTCAAGTCATAAATATCAAATTTTTTAAGTTCTTCCTTAACAACCTTTATGAGCTGTTTATCATGAGGTCTATTTTCGTCCAACCAAAACACAGTTGGGTAATTTGTGGATCTTGCTCTATCAACTGCTAGTTTTACCCAGTCTTTTATGGCTTCATATCTTACTATACACATTCTCCAAATATCACCTTTCTTTACATTATGTATAAATAAAACTTTACCTTCTTTAGTTTCAACACACACTTTACCATCCTCCTTGATTTTGAAGGTTTTATCATGAGACCCATATTCTTCAGCCTTTTTAGCCATAAGCCCAACATTTTGAACTGTTCCCATTAGAGCAGGATCGAATTGCCCATTTTCGATACAAAAATCTATTGTTGCCTGGTATATTGAGGAGTAGCTGCTATCAGGAATTATTGCTTTAGTGTCTCTTAATTCACCATTTTTATTCCACATCTTACCGGAACTTTTTATCATTGCAGGCATTGAAGCATCTATAATCATATCACTTGGGATATGGAAATTTGTAATATTTTTCTCAGAATTCACCATAGCTAAGTCTGGCCCATTTTCAATATTTAATTCTATTTCTTTAAGTAATTTTTCTTTTGTTGAATTATCTAATTGATTTATTTTTTCAAATAAATTTGATAAACCACTATTAAAATTTACGTTAATTTGATTAAGTACTGTGCTATTATTATCTGTAAAATTTTTGAAAAAAACTTTTAAAACATGACCAAAAATTATTGGGTCACTTACTTTCATCATTGATGCCTTAAGATGTAATGATAAAAGCATATTTTTTTCTTTACAATCGCTGATCTCTTTTTCGATAAAATCTTGTAATTCTGAAATACTCATAAAACTACAATCAATGATAGCATTCTTATGAATAGTTATGTTTTCTTTAAGAATGCTTTTTTTCTCGTTTTTATTGTAGTGATATATGTTTAAAATTTCATGTTTATCACTGGTTAATGAAGTTTCATTATTTCTAAAATCTCCTTTATGCATAGATGCAACGTGGGTTCTTGAATCTTTAGTCCATTCACCTAACTTATGTGGATTCGACTTAATGTAATTTTTTACAGCTTTTGGTACTCTTCTATCAGAATTACCTTCTCTCAAGACTGGATTAACAGCACTACCTTTAATTTTGTCATAAATTGATTTGATGATTAGATCATTATCATTTTCTACTTTCTCTGGATAATTTGGAATATCAAAGCCTTGACTTTGTAGCTCGTTTATAGCTTTTTTAAGTTGAGGAATTGACGCACTAATGTTAGGTAATTTGATAATATTAGCATTGGGGTCTTTTACAAGTTTAGCTAAAAATTCTAAATCATTTTCATATTTAATTTTACTCCCTAAAAACTCATTAAAAGTTGCAAGAATTCTAGAGGAAAGTGATATATCTCTACTTTCGAATTTAATTCCTGATGATTTTGAAAATGCTTTTATAATTGGTAGTAGTGAGGCGGTAGCCAATGCAGGTGCCTCATCGGTCTTAGTGTAAATAATCTTCGACATTAATATTCTTCTGAACAGTTATTGTCTCAAAGATAAAAAATGAGTATAAAATAAAACGAATAAATAATGAATAGTTATCAAAAAGCGAAAGCCGCACTAATAGTATTGCTACTGTTGTGCGGCTTTCTGATATTGAATATATTTACTTTTCGTTTCCGAATCGTTCTAATCCAAGGATTTTGAACGAGCAAACATTTCCAATATTGATGGGGTTTTTCTTGTTACTCAACTCTGAAGAGCTTTTCTCTTTTCTAACCCCTTATTACTTACTTTACACCATTTCTTGCGATTTGATGTTTCTTTATAGTTAAATTATGAACTACATGCTACTAATTTCACAATGTAATCTTTCATTGCTATAAAGAGTTTTCCGTCTGGGCCAGGCCCTTCTGGACTCCGTTGGGCTAGGCCTTTCGGAGCGAAAGTCTTTTACTTTAAAAATATGCAGGCACACATTTTAAAATCTAGTTTCTTTCAGTTTGAGTCAAAAGTATACTTATGACCGAGTAAGTAATTTGTAAAAGAACGTTCTTGAATTTGCTACACTTAAAGTGATGTAATCTTCATTATAAAGAGTCCACTACTAACAAATCCTTATACTAATTTAAAATAAATATTGACTTTTCTATTTAATTTTGAAAAAAAGAAATTCACCAATTGTGAACCAATGATATTAACAATTGTTAATAACCTGTATTTAATTTCTTTTCTCTTTGATTTTTGCTTTCTTACCTGTAAGGTTTCTGAAATAGAAAATACGTGCTCTTCTAACTTTACCTCTTTTATTAATCTCTATTTTTTGAATTGATGGTGAATTAATTGGGATAATTCTTTCAACTCCTATCGAACCAGACATTTTTCTAATGGTAAAAGTTTCTGATGAACCTGAACCCCTTCTTTGTAAAACAACACCTTTAAAATACTGTATTCTTGTTTTATCACCTTCCCTTATTTCGTAGTAAACTGTGATTGTATCTCCTGAACTAAATGAAGGAAGATCTTTTTTTTCTACAAATTGTTCTTCAACAAATTTTACTAATGAGCTCATTTTTGTTTTTTTTGAATTAGTTCTGTGCAACGTTAATTACTTTAAATAAGAGGTTGGACAGAAACGCGTGCAAATATAATTAAAAAAATAAATTATATTAAAATTAATTTGAACTTTAATTTATAGAAGGTCTGGCCTTTTTTTCTTTGTTATTTCTAAAGATTTTTCCATTCGCCATTTTTCAATCTTTTTTTGATCACCCGATAATAATATTTCTGGAACAACCCATGATTTATATTCTTTTGGTCTTGTGTATACAGGATATGACAATATGTTATCTTGAAAAGAGTCGGTTAATGCAGACGTCTCATCGCCTAATGCACCTGGTAGTAATCTAACAATACTATCCGTCAAGATTGCAGCAGGAAGCTCTCCTCCGGTTAGAACAAAATCTCCGATTGATACTTCCATTGTAATAATATTGTCTCTGATTCTCTGGTCAATGCCTTTATAGCGACCACAAAGAATAATTATATTTTTCATACAAGATAATTTATTACTAATTCCTTGATTTAATGTTTCACCATCAGGCGTCATGTAGATTATATGATCATAAACACGTTCTTTTTTTAATTCAACGATACATTTATCTATGGGTTCT
>CEVX01046649.1_pt1 | contig 12611 bp, 11 predicted proteins | sample 356561 | NCBI WGS metagenome assembly CEVX01 (sample SAMEA2623886, study PRJEB7988) | marine metagenome | biome: marine biome (ENVO:00000447); feature: surface water layer (ENVO:00002042); material: "saline water (ENVO:00002010), including plankton (ENVO:xxxxxxxx)" | depth 5 m | reverse complement strand
TAAACTTACCATTAAAATAAAAAAAGACCATTAATATGGTCTTTTTTTATTTAGTTTAATTAAATATTACATCATACCACCCATACCACCACCAGCTCCAGGAGGCATTGGAGGCATTGCAGGTCCTTCTTTTTCAGGCTCATCTACCACAACACATTCTGTAGTTATCAATAAACTAGAAATAGAAGCTGCATTTTCTAAGGATAATCTTGTAACCTTAGTTGGATCAATAATACCTGCATTAAACATAGATTCATATTTTCCGCTAGATGCATTATATCCATAATCACCTTTTCCTTCCTTAACTTTTTGAATAATTACTGAACCTTCTTCTCCAGAATTTTCAACAATTGTTCTTATAGGAGCTTCTAGTGCAGATTTTATAATAGCAATTCCAGTATTTTGATCTTCATTATCAAGTGATAATTTATCTAATGATTTTAATGATCTTATAAAAGCAATACCACCTCCAGCAACTATACCTTCTTGTACAGCAGCCCTAGTAGCATGAAGAGCATCATCAACTCTATCTTTTTTTTCTTTCATTTCTACTTCAGTAGCTGCTCCAACATATAAAATAGCAACACCTCCAGATAACTTAGCAAGTCTTTCTTGTAATTTTTCTTTATCATACTCTGAGGTTGTATTATCAATTTGCTGTTTTATTTGATTCACTCTTGCATTTATATCAGCCTTTTTACCATTGCCACTAACAATGATTGTATTGTCTTTATCAATATTTATTTTTTCAGCATTACCAAGGTAATCAATTGTAGCACTTTCTAATTTGTAACCCCTTTCTTCTGAAATCACAGTTCCTCCGGTTAGAATAGCAATGTCTTCCAACATAGCTTTTCTTCTATCACCAAAACCAGGTGCTTTTACAGCAGCAACTTTCAGTGACCCTCTAATTTTATTAACAACAATAGTTGCTAAAGCTTCTCCTTCAATATCTTCAGCAATAATCATTAATGGTTTTCCTGATTGAGAAACGGCTTCTAAAATGGGAAGTAATTCTTTCATATTAGAAATCTTTTTATCATATATTAAAATATATGGATCTTCCAATTCTGCTTCCATCTTATCGCTATTTGTAACAAAATAGGGGGAAAGGTATCCTCTATCAAATTGCATACCTTCGACTGTTTTAACTTCAGTTTCAGTTCCTTTTGCTTCTTCTACAGTAATTACACCATCTTTTCCAACTTTTTCCATAGCATTAGCAATCATATCACCTATTTCACTATCATTATTTGCTGAAACTGTTGCAACTTGAGATATTTCATTTGAACCTTTAATATCTTTAGATTGAGATTTTAAATTTTCAACAACGTTTACCACTGCTTTATCAATTCCTCTTTTTAAATCCATAGGGTTAGCACCTGCAGCAACATTTTTTATTCCATTAGCAAAAATTGCTTGAGCTAATACAGTAGCAGTAGTTGTACCATCACCAGCATCATCAGCTGTTTTTGAAGCAACTTCTTTTACTAGTTGAGCACCCATATTTTCAATTGGTTCTTTTAAATCAATTTCTTTAGCAACTGATACACCGTCTTTTGTGACATTTGGTGCACCAAATTTTTTATCTAAAATTACATTTCTACCTTTTGGTCCTAATGTAACTTTAACAGCATTTGCTAGAATATCAACTCCTTTTTTTAAGTTTTCTCTAGATTCAGTATCAAAAAATATTTCTTTAGCCATAATATTAAATTTTTAAGTTTTAAACAATTCCAAAAATGTCAGATTCTTTCATTATTAAATAATCAGTACCATCAATATTAATTTCTGTACCTGAATATTTACCGTATAAAACGATTTCACCGACTTTAACGGTTATTTTTTCATCTTTTGTACCATTCCCTATAGCAACTATTTTACCTTTTTGAGGTTTTTCTTTGGCAGTATCAGGAATAATTATGCCAGATGAAGTTTTTTCTTCTGCTGCAGATGGTTCAACAAGAACTCTATCTGCAAGTGGTTTAAAATTAATTTTAGCCATTTTAAATTTGTTTTAGTTAATATTTACATACATACATAATCCATGCCAATCTATTAATTTTTAAAAATTAAGACAAATTGACATTAGTTTATTGAATCGAGATTCAAATCATCTAAATTTAAATCATTATTATCTTGATTTATGTCAGGCACAATACTTTGTTCAGCGGCTTTATCGATATTTGGACTTGATAATTGATTATCAAGAGGCTGTTTATCCAAGAAAATATTAGTTAAAAGAGTTAATATAACTATACTAATTGCTAAAACCCATGTAAGTTTTTCTAATAAATCATTAGTTTTCTGTACTCCCATAATTTGATTTGTACTACTACCTCCAAATGTACTAGATAGACCACCACCTTTTGGGTTTTGAGCTAAAATTATTAACACTAATAAGACTGCAACAAATATGATTATACCAACAAGTATCGTATACATAATTATTTTATAAGATTTTTAATTTTTTGTGCAAAATAAGCTTTTTTTTTCGGAAACTTTATTATTAATTTTTTATAAATATCAATTGATTCTTTTTTTTTATTTTGGTCGGCATAAATTTTTGCCATATTTTCAGTAATAATATCTCTGATTTTCCGCTTTGGTTTTGAAAAATCAATATTTGAAGAATTAGTTTTTTTATTTTTTTTTATTTGTGGATTATTTAATATAAAGGTGTTTATGATCTGCTTATGATCTTTATTTTTTTTCGATAATATTTTTTGAATATTTTTTTTTAAAACTCCTCTCTCTGTAATAAAAATAGATATACTATTTAGGTCTTTTCTATAATCCTTATCTTGAATAATGATATTATGAAATTTTAAAAACTTTGGTAACAAAAAATAAGGATAAGTTTTTGATAATTCAATTAAATATGAATTTGAATTTGACTTAGATAGTAATTTATTTAAACCTTTTTCTTTCATTGATTACCAATTTGCTACAGATGAATTAAAAATATCTAAAATTATTTGATCAAATATTTCATCCATAAATTCTTGTTCATTTGAGGATAATTCCTCGTTATTTTGATCAAAATCTTTATAAAATGAAAAAGATTTATTTTCATAGTTAAATTGATCATCTCTAGTATTGAAGTATGTAGAAGAAACTCTAATTGTTAATCTAGTTAATCCTGTGAAATATTGAGAGTTTTTACCACCATCGGCAGTTGGAGCTACTGGTGAAGTGCTAAAATCATCAATAGCACCTTCTAGTTGTAAATCCCCATCTGATTCAACTAAGACTAAGCTAGTATTTTTTTGAAAATAATCTTTTAGTTTTTCAGTAAATAATATACTCATGTTAGAAGGTCCAAGAGGAGAGTTATTAAAATATGTTTCTATTGATACTGTTTTTATTTCAGGTGATATAGATGCTCCAGTAAATGAATAAACACCACAACTAAAATTAATTAATATTATAAAAAAAAATATATTAAAAGTTCTCAAGGTTATACTGTTTAATTTTTCTATAGAGTGTTCTTTCTGAAATTCCGAGATCTTTTGCTGCATATTTACGTTTGTTATGATTTTTTTTAAGTGCTCTTATAATAAAATTTATTTCATTTTTTTCTAGTGATAAAGACTCATTATTGTAAATCTCAGTAACTTCTTCAAATTGATCATTTTTTTTAACTTCTTTTTTAGATTCAATTTTTATGTCCCTATCTTTTTTTTCTGAAATATTGCTATCTAATAGTTTTCTTTGTTCTTCAGTTACCTCAATTTGAAATTGATCATCCCCTAAAATTTTATTGATTAATTTCTTTAATTCATTAACATCATTTTTTACATCAAAAAGTACTTTATATAAAATATCTCTTTCATTATACCCTTTTTTTGAATTTTCATGATTGGATAAGGTGGGTAGAGTATTTTCCTGTTTAGGTAAATATTTTAAAAGAGTTTGGCTACCAATATTTCTATTTAATTCTAAAATAGAAATTTGTTCAACTAAATTTTTTAATTCTCTTATGTTACCAGGAAATCTATAATTATTAATTAATTCAGAGGCTTCAGAGTCAAGTCTTATTGGTTTTATTTTATGTTGATCGGAAAAATCAGAAGCAAATTTTCTAAATAATAAAGTAATATCCTTTTCTCTTTTTCTTAATGGTGGTACAGAAATAGGCACTGTGTTTAATCTATAATATAAATCTTCTCTAAATTTTTTTTCAATAATAGATGCTTTCAAATCAAGGTTTGATGCTGCTATTATTCTAACATTAGTTTTTTGAGGCTTTGAAGATCCAACTTTGATAAATTCACCGTTTTCAAGTACTCTCAATAGACGAGCTTGTGTACTTAAGGGCATTTCAGAAATTTCATCAAGAAAAATTGTACCTCCATCTGTTACTTCAAAGTATCCTTTTCTAGATTCATTTGCGCCAGTAAATGAACCTTTTTCATGCCCAAATAGTTCAGAATCAATGGTTCCTTCAGGAATTGCTCCACAATTTATAGCAATAAACTGACCATGTTTTCTTTTACTTAAAGCATGAATTATTTTTGAAAATGATTCTTTTCCACTACCACTTTCTCCAGATATTAACACACCCATATCAGTAGGAGCTACTTGAATAGCTACCTCAATAGCATAATTTAATAATTCTGAATTTCCTATTATCCCATACTTTTGTTTAACCGACTGAATCTTCTTATCTATCATATTTTTTACTTTAATATTTCACCAAATAAAGTAGCGGAATTACATTTTAAAACTTTAACGTCAACATATTCACCAATGTTATATTTTCTTTTTGGAAAAACAATCGTTTTATTTTCACTATTTCTACCTTTAAAATTATTTTCAGATTTTTTTGATAAACCTTCAATTAAAACTCTATAAGTTTTATTTAAACATAATTTATTTCTATAAAATGAGTGTTCTCTTTGCTTTATTATTAATTCAGATAATCTTTTCTGCTTTATATTAATTGGAATATCATCATTAAATTTTCTTTCTGCCATTGTACCTTTTCTTTCTGAATAAGAAAATGTATAAGAATAATCATATTTTATTTCATCCATTAAAGACAATGTGTCTTTATGCTCTTTGTTAGTCTCACTACAAAATCCACTTATAAAATCAGAAGATATACCACAATCATCACCAACTATTTTTCTAATGGAATTAATTTTATTTAAGTACCATTCTCTTGTATAAGTTCTGTTCATTAATTTCAATATTCTATTATTTCCACTTTGAGCTGGAAGATGGATATAATTACATATATTTTCATATTTTTTAATTACATATAGCACATCATCAGTAATATCTTTTGGATGAGAAGTGGAAAATCTAATTCTTAAATCAGGGGTTATTAAAGCAACCATTTCTAATAAATTAGCAAATGATATACTTTCTGAATTATTCTGAAGTTTTTCAAGTTCTTTTTTATTATTAGATAAATGAGACCATCTGAAAGAATCAACATTTTGACCTAATAGAGTAACTTCTCTAAATCCTTTTTTGAATAAATCTTTTGCTTCTTTTACTATTGAATTTGGATTTCTACTTCTTTCTCTTCCTCTTGTAAATGGCACAACACAAAAAGAACACATATTATCACATCCTCTCATTATTGATATTAAGCCAGTAATATTATTTGAATCAAAATGATGAGGAACAATATCATCATAAGTTTCTACTTTTGATAATTTGGTATCAATTGATTTATATCCTTTATTAGTTTTTTTAATTAAATCAGGTAAATTCCTATAAGAATCTGGCCCTACAACTAAATCAACTACCTTTTCTTCATGTAAGAGCTTTTCTTTTAACCTTTCAGCCATACAACCCAAAACTCCAATTTTTAGATTATTATTTTTCTTTTTTAGTGAATTAAAAAATGATAATCTTTTTCTTATACTTTCTTCAGCTTTTTCTCTGATGGAACATGTGTTAATCAATATTAAATCTGCTTTTTCAACAGTTTTAGTATGATCAAAACCTTCTTTTAATAAAATTGATGATACAATTTCACTATCTGAAAAGTTCATTTGACATCCGTAACTTTCGATATATACTTTTTTGTTAGAAAATATTTTATTTCTAATTTTTAACATTAATATATTTTTTGCAAATTTATATAAAGACTGACAATTTGTCAAAATATTGATTTTAAATGATAATTTATTATCTTAAGTATTAAATTTTAAATCCTATAAAAAATGAAAAAAATACTCATATTATTATTATTAATATCTTCTGTTAACCATTCTTTTTCTCAAAGAAATAAAACTAAAACATCATTAATCTCTTATCCAGAATCAATTTACAATTCTGTTAAATGGAGATTAGTTGGACCTTTTAGAGGAGGAAGGGCAGGAACCGTTTCGGGTGTAATTGATGATAATAATTTATATTATATGGGAACTGCTGGAGGAGGTGTTTGGAAAACTGAAGATGCTGGTAATTCTTGGGAATGTATTTCAGATGGATATTTTGGAGGTTCGATTGGTTCAGTTTCTGTATCTGAAAGTGACCCTAATATAATATATGTTGGTGAAGGAGAACAAACATTAAGAGGCAATGTTTCTTCAGGTAAAGGGGCTTGGAAAAGTACTGATGCAGGTAAATCTTGGTCATTTATAGGTTTAAATGATACTGAACACATATCAAGAATAAGAATCCACCCAAAAAACCCTGATATAGTTTATTTTGCTGCACTTGGTAATTTATGGAAACCTAATAAAGAAAGAGGACTATATAAATCTATCGATGGAGGAAAATCTTGGAAGAAAATTTTATATGTCAGCGATAAAGCAGGAGTAGGGGATATAATTTTAGATCCGAATAATCCCAGAATAATTTATGCTTCTACATGGCAAATGAAAAGAAATGGTTATAGAATGGATAGTGGTGGTCCAGATAGTAAGGTTTTTAGAAGTAATGATGGTGGTGAAAATTGGATAGATATATCAAATCATAAGGGTTTACCAGAATTTCCATGGGGAATTGTTGGCATTACAATATCACCTGTTAATTCAAATAGAATTTGGATAATGATTGAAGCAGATAATGGTGGATTATTTAGATCAGATGATGCTGGTGAAACTTGGGAAAAGGTAAATTCAAATAGAGCTTTAAGACAAAGAGCATGGTATTATACTAGAATTTATGCAGATACTCAAAATGAAGATAAAATTTATGTTTTAAATGTTAGTTATGGTGTCTCTACAGACGGCGGTAAAACATTTAAATTAAAAAATGCACCACATGGAGATCATCATGATTTATGGATTGATCCAAACAATAATAATAGAATGGTTGTAGCTGATGATGGTGGAGCTCAAGTTTCAAATGATGGTGGTGAGAATTGGACAACTTATTTTAATCAACCTACAGCTCAGTTTTATAGAGTTACAACTGATAATACATTTCCATATAAAATTTATGGTGCCCAACAAGATAATAGCACCATAAGAATATCTCATAGAACATCAGGAGGTTCAATTTCGGAAAGAGATTGGGAATCTACTGCAGGAGGAGAAAGTGCTCATTTAGCTCCTGACCCTAATAATAATGATATAGTTTATGGAGGCACTTACAAAGGGTATATGATGAGAAGGGATCATTCAATCAATCAGACCAGATCAGTAAATGTATGGCCTGATAATCCAGCTGGTTCTGGAGTTGAAGTTATGAAATATAGATTTAATTGGAATTTTCCTGTTATATTTAGTCCTCATGATTCAAAAAAATTATATGCTGGATCTAATTTTTTACACCAAACCACTAATGAAGGACAATCTTGGGAAGTTATATCTCCAGATTTAACTAGAGGTATTCCTAAAACTATGAAGTCTTCTGGGGGTTTAATTACTCAAGATAATACTGGGGCTGAATTTTATGCTAATATTTTTGTAATTCAAGAATCTATGAGAGAAAAAGGTGTAATATGGGTTGGTAGTGATGATGGTTTAATTCATATATCAAAAGATAATGGATCTTCTTGGGTCAACGTAACGCCTCCTGAATCAATTTCCCCTAAATTAAATATGATTAATTCTATTGATGTTAGTCCTTTTACAGATGGAACTGCTTATGTTGCAGCTACTTCTTATAAATTTGGAGACTATACACCTTATTTGTACAAAACCTCAAATTATGGTGAAAATTGGGAGCTAATAACTAATGGGATTAATTCAAATTACTATACCAGGGTTATTAGATCTGACAAAGTAGTTGAAGGGTTATTATATGCCGGAACAGAATGGGGAATGTTTATTTCTTTTGATGATGGAAAATCTTGGTCATCATTTCAATTGAATTTACCTATAACTTCTATTAGGGATTTGCAAGTAAAAGAAAATGACTTAATTGCAGCTACCCATGGAAGAAGTTTCTGGATGATTGATGATCTAACCCCTTTACATCAATTAAATCAAGAAATGATTAACAAAAATTCCTATTTATTTAAACCTGATAAATCATATAGAATGCATCAGTCTGGTGGATGGGGAAGGGTTAATACCAAGTTGGTTGGAGAAAATCATCCAAATGGAGTGATTATTAATTACTATATTAAAAATTTAAAAGAAAACGATAAAGTAAGAATAGATATTTTAGATTCAGAAAATAAAATAATACAAAGTTATTCTAATAAGAATTTAGATGATATAGAAAATAATGATTCTAAGCCTGTTTTAAGTAATTCTCAAGATATAGATTATGCTTTAACTGGAATGAATATTAAATCTTTAAAAGTTAAATCTGGTGGCAATAGATTAATTTGGGATATGAGATATCCTGGCTTTACTTCATTTGATGGAATGGTATTGTATTCATCACCTAATGTTGGCCCTAAGGCTATTCCTGGAAATTATAAGGTTAAAATGTATTATAATGATGATATTATAAATCAAGATTTTACAATTGTTAAAGATCCAAGAATTTCAAATACTTTAGATGATTACGAAGAACAATTTAACTTTTTAATTGATGTAAGAAATCAGGTTAGTAGAGCTAATCAGGCTATTATAGATATTAGAGAAGGTAGAGAAAATTTAAATTTTATTAAAAAACAAGTAAATGAAAATGATCAATTAATTGATTTGATTAATGAATTTGATAAAAAAATATCTGTTATAGAAAATAATATTCATATGACTAAAAATAAAAGTAGACAAGATCCTCTAAACTATGGAATTAGAATTAATAATAGACTTGCTTTTTTGATGGCTGATTCTCAAAGAGGAGATTATCCACCTACAGATCAATCTCAGGATTTTTTTAAAGAAATAAAAAAAGAACTGGATAATGAATTGATTAATTTAAATAAAATATTATTAGAATATACTGAAACAATTAATAGACAGATAGAAGAAAATAATATTAATAGATTAAAGTTTTAGTATTCAAATAATTTTTTCCAATCTTCCTTAAATTTATTTTTAATTTCATTCAAATCATTTTTGTTAATTAGAGAATTTTTATGAATTAAAAATCTTGGAATTAGTAGTGAAGTATACATAACTAAATGAAATAATAGCCACCAAGGTCTATAATAAAGCCAGTGTTTTATTCTTTTTTTATTGCTAATAGATTTATCTAGAGTGATTTCTTGATAATCATAATATTCAGGTGGTGTTTTTTTAAATATTCTACAAAATTTCTGAAGAAAAATAAGTTGTTTTTCAGAATAAGATTTATGAACAGTATTTAATGATATTTTAGCTTTTGAATATTTAGAATTTGTATAATTAGAAATTCTATCTAGATAATTAAATGGATTTTTTTTTAACTCTTCAAATTTTAAAATTAATGGATCTGATTTAGAATATTTTTTAATAATTTCTATTTTATTCATATACGTCATATCTGAATCCTTCCACAATCCTGTATTATTTATATTATAAAAATTTTTAAAATTCCAATACCATCCATTTTTGACTGACTTTTTATATTGAGACGCTATCCACTTATCGTGTCTTCTGAAAACAACAATAATTTTAGTTTGAGGGAAAAATGTTGTAAACTTCTTAATTTCCTTTTCAAATTGCTTATCAAATTCTCTTGATATTAAATAAGATTTATAATTAGAACTATTAATAATATCTACACATTTATTGTATTTATGAGTATCCAGATATTTAATATTTTTTAAATATGGAAAAAAATTTTTTTGTAAAAATGTTGATCCAGTTTTAGCTAAACCAACATGAAAGTAAATTTCTTTATTCATTATTTTACTAATTATATTAGTATTTGATTGAATTTTTTTTTAAATTTAAATTTATGCTAAAAATAATAGTAATATGATTAATTTAAATGAGAATATAAGGTATTTAAGAAAAAAAAAGGGATGGACGCAAGATAAATTTTCAAAAAAAATTGGAATTAAAAGATCCTTAGTTGGAGCATATGAAGAAGGAAGAGCAGATCCAAGATTATCTAATTTATTAAAAATTGCATCAACATTTTCTATTTCATTAGATAATATCCTTACAAAAGATGTAAAAAAAATTCCAAAAAATGATTTGCTTTCTTCTCAAAATGAAAAAGTGAAAGTTTTATCAATAACTGTAGATAATACTGACAACGAAAATATTGAATTAATTAATGAAAAGGCATCAGCTGGATATTTAAATTCATATTCTGATTTTGAGTTTATTGAAAGTTTACCAAGATTTCAGTTGCCATTTTTAAAAAGTAATGGAACTCATCGCGCATTTGAGATTAAAGGTGATTCTATGCTGCCTTTAAATCCTGGATCTATTGTTATTGGTAAATATTTAGAATCTTTACATTATATAAAAAACAATAAAACTTATATAATACTAACAAAAAATGATGGTGTAATTTATAAGAGAGTTTCTTTAGATGTTGATGGTAAAATTAATTTGATTTCTGATAATATCATTTATAAACCTTATTCTATTTCTTTTAATGAAATTATTGAAATTTGGGAAGCAATTGGTTTTTATAGTCATGATTTACCAAAACCTAATGAAACTATTAATTCACTAAAAACAGTAGTTGAAAATATTCAATCTGATATTGATAGTATTAAAAATAAGATTAGTTAAAATAGAATATATTTACATTTAATTTCTGATTAAATGTCATTAGATAAATCAATTAATCATCTTCCAAAAATAAACTATAAAGAATTTGAAAAAGTTATTAAATCAAGAAGAAGCGTTAGGTTCTTTACAAAAGAAGTAATTCCTGAAACTATAATTAAAAACTCTTTAAATAACGCACTACTTGCTCCAAATTCTTCAAATTTACAGGTTTGGGAAATTTATTGGGTAAAAAATTTAAATAAAAAGAAAAGACTTATAAAAGCTTGTTTATCTCAACCTGCTGCTTCAACAGCTAAAGAGTTATTTGTCTTTGTTGCAAGACCAGACAATTGGAAAAGAAATAATGAATTAATGCTAGATCATATTAAAAAAAATAACTTAAATTCTAAATTATTGAACTATTATTCTAAAATCACAAAAATTGTATATTCCCAGGGTATTTTTAACTTTTTTGGTTATATAAAAAAAATTCTTATAATAATAATTGGCTTGTTTAGAGTTATTCCAAGAGAACCTACATCATTTTCTGATATGAAGATTTGGTCACATAAATCAATTGCTTTAGCATGTCAAAATTTTATGTTATCTATGAGAGCATATGGGTATGATACTTGTCCAATGGAAGGAATGGATTCTTTGAAAGTAAAAAAAATTCTTAATTTACCAAGAAGAGCTCAAATATCAATGGTTATAGGTGCAGGAAAAAGAGATAGAAAAAAAGGAGTAATTGGACATCAAATCCGATTTGATAATAATTTATTTATAAAAATAGTTTGATGATATTATGTTTATAATTGTGTTTTAATTATGAATAAAGAAGATAAAATAAATATTACATTTCCTGATGCTAAAGTTTTGTCTTATGATAAAGGTATTTCTTGTTTTGAAGTTGCAGAAAATATTAGTCAAGGATTTGCTAGAAATCAACTTGTTGCTTCTTTGAATGATGAACTTGTTGATTTATCAACAAAAATAAATGTTGATTCTGATATCATGTTTTATGGATGGGATTCTGAGATAGGAAAATCAATATTTTGGCACTCATCAGCACATCTTATGGCTGAAGCTTTAGAATCCTTATTTACTAATATCAAATTTGGTATAGGTCCACCTATTGAAAATGGATTTTATTATGATGTTGATTTTAGAAAAAATGAATTCAGAGATGAAGATAAAATTAAATTAGAAAATAAAATATTGGAACTTGCCAAACAAAAAAGTGAATTTATTAGAGAAGAGGTTTCCAAAAAAAATGCATTAAAATATTTTAATGACAAAGGTGATAATTATAAAATTGATTTAATTAATGAATTAAACGATGGAGATATCACATTTTATAAACAAGGAAATTTTATTGATTTATGCAAAGGTCCTCATCTTCCAAATACTAAGCTAATTAAATCAGTTAAAATTCTAAATATAGCTGGGGCGTATTGGAGGGGTGATGAAAAAGGAAAACAATTGACTAGAATTTATGGTATTTCTTTTCCTAGTAATAAAGAATTATCAAATTTTTTGTTACTTCAAGAAGAAGCTAAAAAAAGAGATCACAGAAAAATAGGTAAAGAA
>CEVX01031141.1_pt1 | contig 12633 bp, 10 predicted proteins | sample 356561 | NCBI WGS metagenome assembly CEVX01 (sample SAMEA2623886, study PRJEB7988) | marine metagenome | biome: marine biome (ENVO:00000447); feature: surface water layer (ENVO:00002042); material: "saline water (ENVO:00002010), including plankton (ENVO:xxxxxxxx)" | depth 5 m | reverse complement strand
GCCCAACTTTCCAATTGGTGCCAGTTCTAGAGAGCTGGGTATGAACATGAACAGGGTTGGGTACATGCCACACAATGGCGTGATGAAAGAAGAGATATCTTCTATTTTAGAGGATATTCCGCCGGGTATATTTATTGACTCAACCTATGGATATGGTTCACATTTTGAAACTATTATTAACCACAATCAACTCACGCCTATCGGATTTGATCGCGACCTTGATGCTGTTAATAATAGTGATAGATCTCATGATGTATTTCATTTAAATTTTTCAAAGATAAGTGATTATGTTAAAGAAAATTCATTAACACCTATTAGTGGTGTTTTATATGATCTTGGTGTTTCTAGCCATCAGATTGACACACCTAGTAGAGGATTTTCTTTTTCATCTGATGCAAATCTTGACATGAGAATGAACCAAAAGGATAAACTTACAGCTGAAAAAGTCTTGAATACTTTTTCATTTGAAGATCTATACTCAATTTTTAAAGAATTTGGAGAAGAAAGATATTCAAAAAATATTGCAAAAAAAATTATAGAAAATAGACCTATTAATCAAACTACTGATTTATCAAACGTTATAAGAAATTCTGTACCAAAACAAAATCCGATATTTATTGAAAAAAGTATCAGAAGGATATTTCAAGCTTTAAGAATTTTTATTAATGATGAACTTAATGAATTAAAAGATTCATTAACAAAAGTTAAAGACTTAATTCAAAAAGATGGTGTGATTATTTGTATCTCTTATCATTCTCTTGAAGATCGAATCGTTAAAAATTACATGAATGATTTAACTTTAGGATGCATTTGTGATCCTTCAATTGCTATATGTGTGTGTGACAGTATTCAAAATTTTATATATCCAAAAAGAAAAAAATATTATCCAAATAAAAAAGAACTAAATAAAAATTCAAGAGCTAATTCTGCAACATTAAGGTACGTAAGAAAAATATGAGGAAAAAATACATATTTAGATTCACCTATATTGTTCTAGCAGCTTCAGTGGTTCTATCTTTGTTTATAAATTTGAGAATAAATGAAATTTCAAAAGAACTTTCAGTTATTAATTCTGAAATAGTTGAATTAGAGCGATCTAAAGCAAATCTTAATATTGAATATATTAGAAAATATTCTTTTGAAAATATTGAAAATTTATCCAAACTAAAATCTTATGTACGATTACGAGTTAACAATTTAAATTTAGATTTAGAAACCCCATACAAAATGAATACTGAAGAGGTTAAAGAAACGATAGTTATGGGTTTTGGAAGATGAAACTTTCATCAAACAAAATAAAACTTAACTTTTTATTTGCTTTGGTGTTGTTCCTTGTAACTTCTGGATCATATTTATTCATTCAAAAAGTATATTCATTACAATTTATCCAATCAGATTTTTTTGAAAATCAAGCATTGTCATATCGAGAAAGGGTAGAAATACTTGAAGCAAAAAGAGGAACTATCTATGATAAAAACTTCAATGTTTTAGCAGGTAGTGTCCAATCTTATAATGTTGCTCTAAAGTCTAATGAAATTGATGATTTAGGATTTGTTAGCGTTCTGTCTTCATTGCTAGATTTAGATGAAGTAGAAATTTTAAAAAAAATAACCGATAATTCTAAATTTTTCTATCTAAAAAGAAATGTTGATTTTGAAACTGGGAACAAAATAAAATCCTGGAATTTTAATGGTATTCATCTCGAACATTCAGATAAAAGGAATGTTTATGATTCATCGACCTCAAATATAATAGGATTTGTTGATCCTGATGGAAATGGAATTGAAGGGCTAGAACTTTATTTTGATACTCTTTTAAAAGGAGAAGATGGTGAATTAAGATATGAATCAGCTCCCAATGGTGCAATAATTCCACAAGGAGAAATAAAAACTATTCAACCCAAGCACGGAGATGATTTGATTCTATCAATTGATTCAGAACTCCAGTATCTTACTGAAAATCTTTGTTTAGATGCTCTTAATGACACTCAAGCCTTTATGTGTTCAGTTGTATTTGCTAATGCTGTGACAGGGGAAATTTTAATTTCTGCAGAAGAATCTTCAGCAAATAATGATTATTTTAATATTGATTTAATTAGTGCAAGAGCAAATTATGAACCTGGTTCAGCATTGAAAATTTTTACTATAGGTTCTTTAATTGAAAGTGGGGATATTAATGAAAATGATGTTTACTTGGTTGAAGATAAGATAGAAATTATTGATGGATCATGTAAAGATGATTTTGAGGGTTACAAAGGGTGCTTTAGAGACTTTCTTAAACATGAGCCTATCAATCTTTCAGTTAAAGAGATTATCGAAAGATCATCTAATGTAGGAACAGTTAAAATTGTTAACGCTGGAAATATAAATGAAGTTGAGATATTTCTAAAAAAGTTTGGATTTGGATCTAAAACAGGAGTTGAGCTGTCCGGAGAGTCAAAAGGATCGTTTACTGAATATAAAACTTGTAAAACATGTTTGAGTTCTTTATCAATAGGTTATTCGATAAATACTACTCAATATCAAATGGTAAAAGCTTACAGCATAATTGCTAATGAAGGTTCAGAATTGAATCTTTCACTAACTAGAAATAATGAACAAAGCATCAATAGCAAAAGTGTAATAGATCATAATTTAGCAAAAAGGTTAAAGACACTTCTCATTAATGTTGTAGAAGGACCTAATGGAACAGGAAAATCATTAAAGATGAATGATTATGTTATTGGTGGGAAAACAGGAACCAGTAGAACTTATTTAGAAGGTATAGGTTATTCGAATGATAGATTCACAACTTCCTTCACTGGATTTATTGAGACGACTAATGGGCCAATTGTAGGCTCTGTAATATTATGGGGTGCAAAGGGTTCACCAATTTCCGAATATGTAACAGGTGGTTCTACAGCTGCTCCTATATTCAAAAGCATTGTAAGAAATCTGGTTCCAAGTGGTTAATATGAAAAAATTAAATTTAAAAAATTTGAGCTTTTCAGAAAATGATATCAAGAAATTTGTAAATAGTTCATCAGATGTTGAATATGATTCAATCCTTTTTATAGATAATAAGAATAGTGAAAAGCTTGATAGATACGTAAATGAATCTTTGACTAAAAATCCAAAAACAATATTCACTTCTGAAAGATGCAATGTAAACAATGAAAAAATTGTAAAAGTTTCAAATTATGATGAAGTTTTAACTCAAGCCTATAGCTATCTTTGTGCTGATTATAAGACAAGAACTTATTTTGGCATTACTGGGACTAATGGAAAAACAACTACTGGGCATTATTTAGAACAAATTTTGGGGGATAAGACTCTATTTATTGGAACTAACAATGAAAATCTATTTCATGATATAACAAAAGATAAACATCTTACATCACCAAAATTATTTAATATTTTAAAATTTTTAGGTAAATCTGAGAACAGAAAATATGAAAATATAATTTTAGAAGCTTCTTCTCATGCTCTTCATCAAGAAAGATTTAAAGGTATTAAATTTAATACTTCAGGATTTACAAATCTTTCAAGAGATCATTTTGATTATCACGAAAATTTTGATAATTATTTTGAAGCTAAATTAAAACTTTTTTCAAAAAGTTTATCTGAAAAGTTTGTTTATTTTGATAGTAAATGGGGAAATAAAATTTACGAGAATGCTGCCATACCATCTTTTAGAATTGGTAAAAATGCAGATTCAAACCTTAGAATCATTAAAGAAGAATTATTTCCAAACATTAAAATGCAAATTCAAATAAATGATAAAAATTATGATTTTAATTTAAACGTTACTGGACCAAATTTTAATCTAAATTTCCTACTTGCTTTTTCAATGGCTTATTTTTCTGAAAAACTTGATATAGATAATTTCCATAAAAATTTAACAAACATTCATAATCCAATTGGTAGATTTGAAATAATTAATTACAAAACAAACAAAATAATTATTGATTACGCTCACACCCCTGAGGCAATTAATACAATAATTAATTTTTCTAAAAATTATTTTTCAAACGTATCTGTAATATTTGGAGCAGGTGGAAATAGAGATATTGAAAAACGTAAACTTATGGGGAATGCTTCGAAAAATGCAGATCAAGTAATAATCACAAATGATAATCCAAGAGATGAAGATCCTGAAAAGATAGCAAAAGACATATTAGAAGGCTGCAATAAAGATCAAACAGTTGTAATTCTAAATAGAAAAGAAGCAATAACTTATGGTATTAACCAACTCAATGACAACTCAGTTTTATTAGTATTAGGTAAAGGGCATGAAATGCATCAAGAAATAGATGGTAAAAAAATTAAGTTCAATGACACTGACTATATCTCTACTCTTTTAGGAGAATCAAATTGATAGCAATTATTGTTGCCGGAGCAATCGCTTTTATTTTTGTAATTCTTTCAACTTCAATTGGGGTGAATTATTTTAAAACTAGAAATATTGGGCAACCAATACAGGAAGAAGTAGTTTTTCATGATCATAAAAAAGGCACTCCGACAATGGGAGGGGTGTTCATAATTTTTGGAACTTATGCAGGATACATACTTTCACATATCAATTTCTGGACAATTGGTGATGGTTTTAAGGTTGAGTTAACAAGTATAAATCCAGTAATTTTAATTTCACTTTCATTAGGAACATTGATGGGTTGTGTAGGTTTAATTGATGATTTACTAAAAGTTCGTAAAAATAGAAACCTAGGACTACGAGCAAGAAATAAAATTCTTCTACAAATTTTTGTAGGATCTATCACAAGTCTTTATTTTTACAATCTTGATTATTCTTCAACATTTTATTTTTTCAGTGGATTTGGTTTTGAAGTTGGTTTTTTAAAATGGATAATTATCACATTTTTAATAGTTGGAATTACTAATTCAGTCAACCTTACAGATGGCCTTGATGGGCTAGTAGCCGGTTCATCATCTGTTTCATTTGGAGGCATTCTAATTATTTCATTTTGGATATTCAGACATCCAGAATATTACTCAAGTTTTATGAAGAATGAAATTCTTGATCTTGATCTTTCTATACTAGTCTCTGCTTTAGCTGGTTCAGCACTTGGATTTTTATGGTGGAATACTAATCCTGCAAAAATAATAATGGGAGATGTAGGATCCCATTTTATTGGCTCAATGTTTCCAATAATTCTCATTTCAATTGGAGCTGATGGATTAATTTTGTTTTTTTGCTTTCTTTACATTTTTGAAGCTTTGTCTGTAATTATGCAAGTATCATCCTATAAATTCAGACAAAAAAGAATTTTTAAAATGACACCAATTCATCATCATTTCGAGATGAGCGGATGGGCTGAAACAACAATAATTGTCAGATTTTGGATTATTAACGGGATATTTATAGTTATAGGGCTCGGTCTATTTTATGGAGACTGGGTATTGTTTGGAAATTAAGTGAAAACATTAATTTTTGGATATGGTGTAACTGGAAAAGCAGTAGAAAAGTTTTTAAAAAACAAATCTAAAGAATATTTAATTTATGATGATAATGAAGATGTTCTTATTGATGTTAAAAAAGAATTTCTCTTTAATAATTCACAAATTGATAAAATTGACGAAATTGTAATCTCTCCTGGTATAAACCCTAGACACGATAAGTTTAAAAAATTGAATGCTAAAAAAAAGATAATTACAGATATTGATTTATTTTCAAAAGAGTTTGAAGGGAAATTTATCGGTGTTACCGGAACAAACGGAAAGACCACATTTGTAAATTTGTTATCAGAGTTTATGAATACTAAAGGATTCAATGCGGTTGCATGTGGAAATGTAGGAGTTTCACCATTAAATATCAATTTCACAGAGAATGATTATGCAATTGTAGAACTATCTAGTTTTCAACTTTATTATGCTTCAAATCTTGAAATTGACATTGGTGTATTTCTGAATTTTCATTCGGATCATCTTGACTGGCATAAAGATGAAGAAGAATATAAAAAATCAAAATTAAAATTAGTATCCTTCTTAAATTCAAATGACAATTTAGTAACTGGTTTTAATACATTTTCTGAAACACATTTAGAAAATGTATTAGATATTCATATTGATAAAAATAAAGATGACCTTTTAATGAGCACTTATAACTTCGATAATACAAGTTATCCTATCGATACATGCTTGTCTTTTTTAAAGATTTTAGAAAAATTAGATATAAATCTTAATGAAGGTTACGAATACTTAAAGAAGGAAATGAATTCAGAGCATCGATTTGAATTTGTTGATTCAATTAATGGTACAAAATTTATTAACGACTCGAAAGCTACTAATTTTCATTCTATGTCAGTAGCTACATCAAAAGTTAAGAGTGCACTTTTAATTATGCATGGAGTAACAAAAAACATTCCACATGATGGAATACATATTTCAAATGAAGTAAAAAAGATAATTATTCCTAACAATATGAATATCGATATGAAGATTCCAAATTGTGAAATACTTAAAATTGATTCGATTTTAAATCTTGAAAGCTATCTTGCAGAAGAGTATCAAAACTTTGAGACAATTTTATTTTCATGCGGGGGTGCAAGTTTCTCTGATTTTAAAGACTATAAGGATAGAGGTACATTCTTTAGAAAACTTGTTAGAAATCTCAAGGAAAATGAAAAATGAATTTAACATATTCATTTTTTCAACGATTGAATCTTTTTAGTATATGGTTTTTGGTTACTTTTGGAATTTTAGTGAATATATCTGCTTCATCTGTACAAGGTTTAAATCAATTCAACGATAATTTTTATTTCATAAAGCGCCATGTAATTGCTGTTTTAATTGGAGTTATAATTTTCAATATCGGAAAGAAAATAAATTTTTATTCTCACAGCCGCTTAATTAACCTTTCGATTGTATTCGTAACAACTGCATTATTTTTTGTATTAACTTACGGGATAGTCAGAGGTGGCAGTAGAAGATGGGTAGATCTTGGAATAATAAATTTTCAACCAAGTGAACTGGCAAAACCGATAATTATACTTTGGGTTGCTTATCAGCTTACAAATATGGATCCAAAATTTAAAAATTTATTTTATCTTAGAAGAGCTATGTCACTACCACTTGTTTGTTGCTTTTTCATATACCTTCAACCAGATTACGGAACTACTGTAACAATATTTGGAATCTTGTTAGCTCAAATAATATTTTCAAGAATTGATTTCAAATACCCAGTTGGAATCTTGTCCCTTTCTGTTGTGCCTCTCTACTTTTTAGCTATTTCTGGAAGTTATAGATTTGACAGAATAACAACTTGGCTGGATAGAGATTGTGATAATGGTATCGACTTGCTTGGAGCATGTTTTCAGTTAAATCAAAGTAGAATCGCAATTAGCTCTGGAGGGATGTTTGGTTTGGGTCCTGGAACATCTCGAGCAAGATGGGGAATGTTACCCAACTCTCATACAGACTTTATAGCATCTATAATCGGCGAGGAATATGGCTTTGTGGGATTATTAATTTTTGTAGTAATACTCGGATTTCTAATTATTTCCTTTTATGGGTTAGCGATTTCAACTAGAAGCGAATTCAAGAAATTAATTTTTGTAGGATTAGGTTCCTGGGTATTTATTCAAACAGCTATAAATTTAGGGGGAGCAGTAGGTCTTTTACCAATAACCGGGATAGTGTTGCCATTCATATCATACGGGAGTAGTGCAATGGTTGCATTATTTAGTGGAATAGCATTAGGGTATTCAAAAATATGAATCAAAATAAAATTATTTTCTTTTGTGTTGGAACAGGAGGACATGTACTTCCAGTTAAGAATATTATTGAAGAATTATTAAATATTGGAGTATCAAATAACCAAATTGAAATAGTCACTGACAATAGAGGCTATAAGTTCCTAGAAGAAGTTCACGTAAAGAGGTATATGGTTGATGTGTACAGATCAAATAAGGGAAAAATAGGATATTTATTAAATATAAATAAGGTTTTTAAAACAATCTCAAATATAAATAAACAAGTTGATTTTAAACATACAAAATTAATTTTTACAACAGGGTCATACATTGCTCCTGTCGCAGCGTATTTAAGTTGGAGAAAAAAAATAAAATTATTTATCCAAGAACAGAATATTTACACAGGGTTAGGAAATAAAATAGCATCTTATTTTAAAAGTACAGTGTTTACTTCATATGCAGATACAAAAAATGTAAATCAAAAAAATCTCAAATTTGTGGGACCAATAATTCAAAGAGATATAAAGAAGTCTAAAAAAATTAGAAAGAAACAAATAGTAATTGGGATACAAGGTGGAAGTCAGGGCTCTAAGGAAATAAATAATTATATATATAAATACTTAGAAAACCATAGATTAAGCAACATAAAAATACTACATATTGTTGGTCCATCAAATTTTGATAAATCAAAAAAATTTAATAATTATCAACAATTGGAATATGTAGACAATATGATTGATTTTTATAAACAAATTGACATACAGATTTCAAGAGCTGGAGGAGGTATTCTTGAAGCTTTATTTCTAAACATACCTGTAATACTGATTCCTTATAAATTAGGAACTACATCATCACATCAGCAGCTAAATGCTAAATATTTAGTCGATAATAAATTTGGAATAATATGTCAAAGTTACTCTGATGTTGAAAACGAGCTTTTGCTAATTGATAATACAAATACTGAATGGTTAAATAAATTTAAATTTGATAACAAAGTAGAGAGCGGTAATTCAAAAATTATTACAGGGATTATTGAGGAAATTAGAAATGAATTATAAAAGTATTTATGTTTTAGGAATTGGTGGATCTGGCATGAGCTCCATTGGTAAATATTTAAAACAAAAAGGCATGAATGTAGTCGGTTACGATCAGAGAAAATCTTTTATTACAAACCTTTTAAAACAAGATGGAATTGATGTAGTTTTTTCTGAAACTGAAATACCTTATGACGAAGATAATTTATACATATATTCAAGTGCAATTTCAATTGAGTCAAAAAAGTTTTCACAATTTCACGGTAAAGAAAATGTATTATCACGCCCTGAATTTCTAAAAGCTTTATCAAAGGAAAACAAGATAATTGGAGTAACGGGTACTCATGGAAAAACATCTACAACCGCATTACTTTCACACATTTTTCATTACAACAATGTAAACGTATCTTACATTTATGGAGGAGTAACAAAATTTAATGGAATAGGAGGGCATTATGGAGATTCAAATCTGCCAATTATTTTAGAGACTGATGAAGCATTTAATACTTTTGAGAAAATTCTTATATCTGATCTTTTAGTTTTGAATATTGATAGCGATCATTTAGATTTCTTTAAAAACTTTAATAATTATAAAGATGCGTTTCTTAAAGTTATGAAAAATGTGAAAGGTAATCTGGTAATTAATAATGACGACCCAGTTCTACAAAACGTTGAAGGGTTTGATCAATCGATCACATATGGAAAATATAAAGACTCTAATTTTTTAATCTTGAATCCAGAAAAATTTCTTTACGATAATAAGGAATATAATCTTAATTCAAACATATTAGGAGATCATTTTAGATCAAATATGATTGGTGCAATTATTTTAGCAATGAAAAATGGAATAAGTATTTCTGAATCCCTAGATGCAATTTCATCTTTTCCTGGAGTAAAAAGAAGAACTGAGCTCATAGGAGTTGCTAAAGGAATATCAGTATACGATGATTACGGTCACCATCCAACTGAAATGAATGCAACAATAAAAGCATTGAAAAAAGTAACCAACAATAAATTATATGTAGTTTTTCAACCTCATAGATATTCAAGAACAAAAGAATATTTTAATCTATTTAAAGACTCTTTAAGGAACTCAGATTTTTCAATAGTTACTGATATTTATCCTGCCGGTGAAGATCCAATTCCTGGAATTTTTAGCAAAAACTTTGAAAGTGAGAACATTAAATACTTGCAATCAACTAGATATGTACCAGAGTATTTATTACATAGAGTTGAAGAGGGAGATGTTATTTTAACTTTAGGCGCTGGTGATATAACTTTACTTGGACCTAAAATAATAAAGTATATAAATGAAAATAAATAGTGTAGATTTATCAAAGGTAACAACCTATAGGTTTGGAGGTGTTTGTAATAGTTTTATACAGCTTGAGAACAAAGAAGATCTCAATGACCTGAGTGATTTAGTTTTAGGAAATGAAAATATCATTATTGGAAAAGGTTCTAATGTTGCTTTTTCTGATAAAACATTTAAAGGAAATGTAATAAATCCTAATTTTACAAAAATTGAAAAGCTAAATGAAAGTGAGATTAAAGTCGGATCTTCGGTATTCTTGCCTGATTTATCAAGATACTATAAGGCAAATTCATATTCAAATGGTGAATTTTTGATTGGTATCCCAGGGACAGTAGGTGGTGCTGTAAAAATGAATGCTGGTGCTTATGATTGGGAATTTTCAGATTTAGTAAAAAATGTAGAGTGTTATGACTTAGAAACATCAAACATCTTAAATTTAAATAAGGAAAAATTAAATTTTTCCTATCGATCTTCCGAAAACCTGGACAATAAAATTATATTGAGTGCAACTTTAATCATTGAAAAAGGTGATTTAAATAAAATAAACGATAACTTAGCAAACTTTAATAAAATAAGAAAAAAAAGTCAGCCTCCTGCAATTTACAATGCGGGTAGTGTTTTTAAAAATAATAAAGATTATGCAGCAGGAAAGCTTATCGATGAAGCAGGACTCAAAGGCTATGAAATTGACGGTGTAAGCGTAAGCGAAAAGCATGCAAATTTTTTTATAGCAAAAAAAGGGGCCAAAGCATTATCTTTATACAAACTAGTACAGCATGTAAAAGAACAGATTGATAATAAATTTAGTATAAAACTAGAAGAAGAAATAATATTTATTGGCGAATTTGATTTATGAACCTAAGAAGCGAGGTCGAAAGTAAATCTTTTAAAACGTTTGCTACTTTTACTTTAATTGTATCAATAATTCTTGCTCTTTTAGTAACCATATTTTCTTCTAAATATAGAGTTTCGAATATTATCTATAATGATGAACTTAACCTAAATTATGAATCAATACAAAGTATTGAAAATTTATCAATTTGGTTGATAAATGACGACAATTTTCAGAAATTATATGAAGACAACTTAAATGTAAAAAATTTAGAAATTTCAAAGCAGTTGCCAAATACTATAAATATAAATATAAATTTACATCAAAAAATTATCATCTATACAGATTTAAGAGATTCAAGTCCTAGTCAGATGATTTTATATAAAAATTTGTATACAGAAAACTTTATATCTGAATATGACTTGCCAAATTTAATAATAACAAACGGTCCAATTGAAGATGGTTTTTACAGCGAGGTTATCTCTTTTATCTTAACTGTAGAAAAATACAAGATTGACCTTAGTAATCTTTCAATAACTTTTAACGGCAACGATTTTTTAATTAGTTACTCTGACACAATTATCAATGCCGGTAAACCGGTTGACCTCTCGAGAAAAGGAAGCGTCGTAGGCTACATACTCGAGAACGACAAATGTGAGGGGACTGTGTCAATATTAGATACCGCAAATGATGACATTGAGACATTATTTCAATGTTAAATCTATATCTAAACTATAGATCTAGATAAAATATAAAAAACTTTTTGTATATATCCTTAATTTTGATAATCTCTTAAATAAGGAAAATTTATGGCAAATAAAAAACAAATTAAATCAAAACCAAAAGCTAAAGCTACTAAGCCTAAAGCTACTAAGCCTAAAGCTAAAAAGACTGCTTCTAAGTCAAAGAAGCCTGTGTCAAGATCAAGTAAGAAACAAAGAGGAGTTAATCTTAATATGAGACCAAGAAATTATGCAGCTGTTATTAAAGTTATCGGTGTTGGTGGAGGCGGTACCAATGCGGTGAATAGAATGATAAAAATGGGTATTAAAGGTGTTGACTTCGTAGCATGTAACACTGATGCTCAAAGTTTACTAGGTTCAAAAGCTGATCTTAAGTTAGATCTTGGTAGAAAATCTACAAGAGGTTTAGGAGCAGGTGCTAATCCAGAAGTAGGCAGACAAGCTGCAGTAGATTCTGGGGAACTAATAAACGAAGCTTTAAAAGGTGCTGACATGGTGTTTATTGCAGCCGGTGAGGGTGGAGGAACTGGAACTGGAGCTTCTCCAATACTTGCTAACATTGCTCATGAAATGGGAGCTTTAACCGTTGGAGTTGTAACAAGACCTTTCGGTTTTGAAGGTAGAAGAAGATCTGTTCAAGCAGAAGAAGGAATCCAAGCGTTAAGAGATGTAGTAGACACACTTATTGTCATCCCGAATGATAGATTATTACAGATAAGTGATAAAGATATAAAAATAAGCGAAGCATATCTTAAGTCTGATGAAATATTAGCAAACGGAGTCAGAGGTATTACTGGTTTAATTACAAATCCTGGTGTAATAAACGTTGACTTTGCTGATGTTAAAACAATATTAAAAGATGCAGGAAATGCTGTTTTGGGAATTGGACGTTCAACTGGCGAACAAAGAGCACCAAACGCAGCTCAAGCTGCAATATCATCCCCATTGTTAGAAGCAAATATGGATGGAGCAGAAGGTGTATTGATAACAATTGCTGGATCAGAAGATCTTAAGCTTCAAGA
>CEVX01164763.1_pt1 | contig 12654 bp, 16 predicted proteins | sample 356561 | NCBI WGS metagenome assembly CEVX01 (sample SAMEA2623886, study PRJEB7988) | marine metagenome | biome: marine biome (ENVO:00000447); feature: surface water layer (ENVO:00002042); material: "saline water (ENVO:00002010), including plankton (ENVO:xxxxxxxx)" | depth 5 m | reverse complement strand
GGGTTCAGAACTGTTCCAGGAAACGCAGATCGCTGGTGTAAAGCCTGCGGATGTCATCGATGCCGTGACGCACCATGCAGAACCGCTCCACCCCCAGGCCAGCCGCAAAACCGCTGTAACGCTCGGGGTCTAAGCCCAGTCCTTCGAGCACCGCTGGATCGACCATGCCGCAGCCCATCACCTCCAGCCAGCGGCCGCGCCACTGAACATCCACCTCCGCGGAGGGCTCAGTGAAGGGAAAGTAGCTGGCGCGGAAACGCACGGGCAGATCACCAAAAAACGCCTTGAGGAAGGCCATCACTGTTCCCCGCAGATGACTGAAGTCGAGGCCTTCATCGATCGCCAGAACCTCCACCTGGTGAAACACCGGAGAATGGGTGGCATCGACGGCATCTCGTCGGTAGACCCGACCCGGAGCCACGATGCGAACCGGCGGTGGATTCTGCTCCAAATAACGGATCTGGACGGGTGACGTGTGGGTGCGCATCAGAAGATCGGCCCCCAGGTAAAAGGTGTCCTGCATGTCCCGGGCCGGATGATCCTCAGGGATATTCAGAGCTGTGAAGTTGTAGTGATCCTTCTCAACCTCAGGGCCCTCTGCGACGCTGTACCCCAACCCGAGGAACAGATCCACGATCTCCTCAGTCGTGGTGATCAAAGGATGCCGGTGTCCCATGGGGATGCCCGAAGCCGGCGCCGTCACATCGATGCTTTCTCTGGCGATGCGTTCAGCCATCGCCGCCTGCTGCACCGCTTGAAGGCGCTCACTCAGGAGAGTCTTCACCTGATTCTTGAGCACATTGGCCCGCTGACCCACCAAAGGACGCTCCTCGCCGGGGAGCTTTCCCATCGCCCCGAGCACACCGGAGATGCGACCTTTCTTTCCGAGCAGTCCAACCCGCAGCTGCTCAAGGGCCGCCGAATCGGCAGCATCGGCGATTTCCGCGGACGCCTGCTGCTCCAGAGCATCCAACTGATCGGTGAGCTGCTGCAGGGTGACCGGGGCGCTCACGGAACAGAGGCGGAAGGCGCCTGACTGTAAGCAGCCAGCCCGCTTAGGTTCGCCTCATCCATCAGCCAAACCATGCGGGTCCTGATCAGCAATGACGACGGGGTCTTCGCCGAGGGAATTCGCACCCTTGCTGCAACCGCTGTCTCCAGGGGCCACCAGGTCACCGTGGTGTGTCCTGATCAGGAACGATCCGCAACCGGCCATGGCCTGACTCTCCAGACCCCCCTCCGCGCCGAGAGGGCCGATGAGTTGTTCGCACCGGGTGTCACCGCCTGGGCCTGCAGCGGCACCCCAGCCGACTGCATGAAGCTGGCCCTGTGTGAACTGGTCAAAGACACCCCGGATCTGGTGATGTCAGGCATCAACCACGGTCCAAATTTAGGAACCGATGTGTTCTGTTCCGGAACCGTGGCCGCGGCCATGGAAGGCACCCTTGAAGGAATCCGATCCCTGGCCGTGAGCAGCGCCTGCTTCCAGTGGCGCCAGTTCCAGGCCGCCGCCGATCTGGCCCTTGACGTGGTCGAACAAGCCCACACTGACCTTTGGCCGGAGAACCTGCTGCTCAACCTCAACATTCCTCCCTGCCAAAGCAACGCCATGGGGGCGCTGCGCTGGACCCGGCTTTCGGTTCGCCGCTACGAGGAGCAGTTCAGCCGTCGAGAGGATCCCCGCGGGCGCGCCTACTACTGGCTCTCCGGTGAAGTGATCAATGACCTGGAAAGCGCCGGTGAAGGGCCGAGGGACTGGCCCAGTGATGTGGCGCAGATTCATGCGAACGCGCCATCGCTGACGCCGATCCAACCGGATCTGTTCTGGCGCGGAGCACTCAGCAGCTTGCCGAAACTGCGGATGAACGATCAGCTTGTGCGATAGATCCGCTGCAACAGCCAAAGCGAGAACACCAACCCGATCAGATGCGCGAACAGCACCTGCGTGTTGCTCAGCACCGAGAGCATTTCAAGCGATGTGATGGCCAGGTTGTCGGCCATGCCGCGGCCGCCGATGGCGATGCCCGGGGTTTGCATCGAAGCCTGCACGAACAGGCTCCCTGCCAATGCCTGATAACCGATGGTGGCCAGGGTGAGCCCAAGCAGGTCCGCCAGCAGTCCTCGTTTCACCAGCCGTGCCGCTTCTCCCCGACTGGGTCGTGCCTCACTGGCGATGGCGCGGCCGGTTCGAACAATCAGCCAGCCCTGCCAGAGGCTGAACAGCAGCACCAGAAAGGCCAAGGTGGTGAGCGACAGGCCAGGTCCAAGACCTACGGCCCGTTCAGCATTGCGCGCGAGGCTGCTTCCGATGTTGTTGAACAGCAGCACTCCCACTACAACGATTCCAAGCACCACTTGAATCCAGAAGCGGATCCAGCCCATGCGCCGCACCCCGAAAGAAAGCTGCTGGAAGTCGAGACGATCCGCCATCTCTCTGGAGGTCAGTCGTCCAAACTTGCCACCAAAGCGTCACGCCTGCACCCCGCGTTGATTCCCCTCTGTTCACCGACGGACGCCCGTAAGCCGACAGCGCTTGCTCTTGGGAGCTTCGACGGATTGCACGCCGGCCATCGCAGAGTGATTGCTGAAGCGATCGAGGATCGTCCTGTGGACGCGGTCGCCAGCGTGGTCAGCTTCTGGCCCCATCCGCGTGAAGTGCTCTTCGGCGAACCACGTCTGCGACTGGATCTTCCCAGCGAAAAACTCGATCTGCTGAACCCACTGGGCATCGAGCAACTGGTGCTGGTGCCGTTCACTCAGGAGCTGGCACAGCTCAGTGCGGAAGTTTTCGTGGAAACCGTTCTGTTGGACACCCTGCAGGCTCGCCAGATCGCTGTGGGGGCCAACTTCCGATTCGGACGCAATCGCAGCGGCGACGCCGCACTGCTGAAACGGGTTGCCGCTGCCCGGGGGGTCTCAGTGCGGATAACGGAGATTGTCGAAGACGCAGACGGACGAATGAGCAGCAGTCGCATCCGTTCGGCCCTGGAGTCAGGTGATCTGAAAACAGCCCAAGCACTTTTAAATCGCCCTTATCGCTTTCAGGGGCCCGTGGTGAAAGGCCGCGGTCTGGGTCGCGGCCTTGGCTGGCCGACCGCCAACCTTCGGGTGGATGGCAGGAAATTTCTGCCGGGCCTCGGGGTCTACGCAGCCTGGGCGTGGCTGGATGGCACAGGCGAACGAATGGCGGCTGTGATGAACCTTGGCCCCCAACCCACGGTGGATCCAAACGCACCCTCAGCCGTTGAGGTCCATCTGCTTGATCGCAGCCTTGAGATGGTGGGTCGACAACTTTTCGTAGAGCCCGTGCTTCGCCTGCGAGGCCAGGTGAAATTCTCTGGGCTTGATGCGCTTAGTGAGCAGATCGGCCGCGATGCGGATGAAGCCCGCTCGCTGCTCTCATCTCAGAGCGGTGTCGGGTAAGCGTTCGACAAGCCCCAGACAATTAACACTCCGATTCCTCCCAAAAGGACAATGCCCCAGATCAGAACGCGCATGGCGCCGTCGGATCCGCTGTTCTCCATAGCTGGTGGGAATGCCATCCTCCACAGAGTGCCATGAAAGCCATGGGATGTGACCCCAGTCTCGATCCGCGTGTGGCTCGGCTGATCGACGCCAACCTGGACCGTGCTCGTGAAGGGCTGCGAGTGGTTGAGGACTGGTGCCGTTTTGGTTTGGATCGCCAGGATTTGGTGGTCACCCTCAAGGATTGGCGACAACGACTTGGACGACTGCACCAGGATCGCTACAAGAAGGCTCGCTCCACCTCGACCGATACAGGGGCCGGTCTGGGACATCCGGCTCAGCTGGATCGCCACAGCCCCCGCCAGGTCGTGGCTGCCAACTGCGGTCGGGTGCAGGAGGCCTTGCGTGTGCTTGAGGAATACGGCCGAAGCATTGATGCTCCGCTCGCCAAGGAAGCTGCAGCTGTTCGCTACGGCCTTTACGACCTGGAGGTCACCTGCCTGGACGCCACGGCTGGGAGCAACCGCCGCAGGCGACTGGAAGATTGCCGACTTTGCCTTGTCACCCGCCCGAGCGAAAACCTGATCGCAACCGTAAGCACCGCCCTGCGCAGCGGCGTGGCGATGGTGCAGTACCGGGCCAAGAGCGGCAGCGATCTCGAGCGGTTCGAGGAAGCCCGAGTCCTGGCTGAACTGTGTCATCAGCATGGAGCCTTGTTCATCGTTAACGACCGCATCGATCTGGCCCTTGCCGTCGATGCCGACGGGGTTCATCTGGGGCAGGACGACCTCCCCACATCCGTCGCACGACGGCTGATCGGGACCGAACGTCTCCTCGGACGGAGCACCCACAACCTCGACCAGGTCCGTCAGGCGAACGTCGAAGCGTGCGACTACTTAGGGCTGGGACCGGTCAACATCACGGCGGTGAAACCCGACCGGGGCCCCATCGGCTGCGAGCTTGTGGCCCAGGCCATTGAAGAAAGCGAACGTCCGATTTTTGCCATCGGAGGTATCACCTCCGCCAACCTCGATCAACTCAGTGCGATCGGATGCCGGCGGGTTGCCATCATCGGAGCAATCATGGGCTCAGATGACCCAGGCGCAACATGTGCGGAGCTGTTGCGCCAGCTGATGCCAAGTTCCTGACCCATGGTTCTGCAACTCAACGTGAATGGTGAGATCCAGCGACTGGATCCCGCCCCTGAACCCGCCAACCTCGAGGCGGTGATCGCAGCACTGGGTCACAACCCCCAGCTGGTGGTTGCTGAGCACAACGGCATGATCGCCCCACGACGGCTCTGGGCCAGTACGACCGTGGCGGATAACGACACACTTGAGATCGTCACCATCGTTGGAGGTGGTTCCTAAAGTTTCTCCAACGTCGGAAATCAGGCTGTGGCCGCGTCGAAATCGTCCTGGAGTCGCCGAATTATGGCGATCGTCCTGGTCCCTTGCCTCGTGCTGGGTCTGAGTCTTGCCATGCCACAGCCGGCAGATGCAGCCCGCGGCGGCCGTATGGGAGGCGGCAGTTTCCGGGCACCATCCATGCCCCGCACCATGCCACGTTCAGGCGGTGGGTACCGCGGTGGCTATGGCGGCGGCTATCGCAGAGGTGGTGGCTTCGGCTTCCCCTTCATCGTTCCGATCTTCGGCTTCGGTGGAGGCGGTCTGTTCGGACTGCTGATTTTGATGGCTGTCGCAGGCGTGCTGGTGAACGCACTCCGAGGTGCAGGTTCGGCACCCGGACTGGGTGGTGCTGTCGCCACCCCGAAGGTGCCCAGCAAGGTGAACATGATCCAGCTTCAAGTTGGGCTCCTTGCTGGAGCCAAGGCTCTGCAGGATGACCTCAGAAGCCTTGCCAAATCAGCAGACACCTCCAGCTCAACAGGTCTGCAGAGGGTCCTGCAGGAATCGACTCTGGCGCTGCTTCGCCAACCTGATCTCTGGGTCTACGCCAACTCCGAGAGCGGCAGCGTGCCTTTCAACACCGCTGAAGCGACGTTCAATCGTCTGTCGATCAACGAACGAAGCAAGCTCGATGCTGAGCTCACGAGCAACGTGGGCGGTCAGAGCCTGAGTGACACCAACGATGTTGTTGGAGAAGCAGATGCCACCAATGAATTCATCGTGGTGACCCTGCTGGTGGCCTCTACCGCGTCCGCTCAGCTGAAGGGAGCTTCTACAGCAGAAGAGCTGCGACAGACATTGCGGATCCTTGGTTCTACCTCGTCCACCGATCTGATCGCACTTGAAGTGATCTGGCAGCCGGAGGGACGCGGCGATGTTCTCAGCGCTGAGGAACTGATCACCGCGTATCCCAACCTGCAGCATCTTTGAACATCCCGAGACTCATGTTCGTTGGGGAACAGGTCTCAGGCTGAACGCAACATCCTCAGGGCCGCCATAGCGGCCCCGTATCCGTTGTCGATGTTGACAACGGTCAGTCCTGGGGCACAGCTGGAAAGCATTCCATCGAGAGCAGCGCGACCCCCCACGCTCACCCCATAGCCAACCGATACGGGGACCCCGATCACCGGCTGTGGCACCAGACCAGCCAGAACGGTGGGGAGAGCTCCTTCCATGCCGGCACAGGCGATCAAAACCCTGGCTGTCTCCAATCGTGGCAACTGCGCCAGCAGTCGGTGCAGACCCGCCACCCCCACGTCCATCACCGAATCCACCCCGATTCCATGGAGCTTCAGCGCGAGAGCAGCTTCGCTGACCACGGTGCGATCACTGCTCCCACCACTGACCACTGCCACCGCTGACGGACCTTGGGGAATCTGAGGGACGTCTCCGAGGCTGAGACAACGGGCCTCCGAGTGCACCTGCACAGCAGGAAGGCGATGGGATACGGCTGCAGCCTTGTCAGCATCAACCCTGGTCACCAAACCCAACTCACCAGCTGCCGAGAAGCTTTCGAGGATGGCGATGATCTGATCCGCCGTCTTGTGTTCGCCCCAGATCGCTTCAACCATCCCCAGGCGGCTGCGGCGGTTCAGATCCAATCGGGCATCCTGCATTGGATCGATCACGGATTGGACGGCAGCTCTTGCAGCACGAGCTCTCCTTCATCAAGAAGGGGAAACAACGGAGCTGCATTCGCAGGTCGGTTCAAGGCCTGATTCACATCCGCTTCGAACAAGGCCTGAACCCGAACCACCTCCGCCTCGGGAATGGCCTTCCACTGGGCTCGGCTGGCCCAGTGGATCAGAAGCACCCCCTCCTCCCGATCGGGGTCCCAGTAGAGAGATCGATTTTCAAACCCATCCTGCTGCTCGAGCCAGGGCTGCCAGGTTCGCGCCTCTGCCTGCAGCCAAAGGGCGCGATGGGCCGAGGGCACCTGCAGCCGGAGTTGTTCGATCGCAGCATCCATCGCCATCGCCGGGGACGAAAACCCGAGCAGCATGGCCAACAGCACTGCCAGGGCGCGATTCATGCCTGACCCAGCAGGGCCACCGCCTGGCAGCTGATGCCCTCCTCGCGGCCTTCCGGCCCGAGGGTTTCGTTGGTGGTGGCCTTCACACCGACGGCTTCGGGGGCCAGGCGGATACGGGCCGCAATATTGCTGCGCATCGCCTCGATGTGAGGCTTGAGCTTCGGACGCTCAGCGATCACCACCGCATCCACGTTCACCACAGCCCAGCCCCGCTGTTTCACCAGCTCCACCACCTGCTCAAGCAGCAACAGGCTGTCAGCGCCTTTCCACTTGGGATCGGTCGGCGGAAAGTATTTGCCGATATCACCCAGGGACAGAGCACCCAGCAAGGCATCCATCACGGCGTGCACCAACACATCGGCATCGCTGTGGCCATCCAACCCCAGTCCATCGGGATGCTCCAGTGTCACGCCACCAAGGATCAGAGGACGGCCCGCCACAAGCCTGTGAATGTCGTAGCCGTTGCCGATTCTGATCTGCATGGCGGAAGGATGGGGCTCTTGGGCCATTGTCCAGCGGGCGTAAAGATCAGGGCGGCGCTCACGGGTGCGTTGCTCCCGTTGCTGCTGTCGCCAGTCTTCGATCGCGGCATGGTTTCCACTGCGAAGCACATCAGGCACCGCACTGCCGCGGTACTCAGCAGGGCGGGTGTAGTGAGGGTGTTCCAGCAGCACGGCACTGTGACTTTCCTCCACCAGTGATTCCGCTGTACCCACCGTTCCTGGCAGGAGTCGCACCACCCCATTGATGAGGGTCATCGCCGGTAGTTCACCACCGGTAAGCACAAAGTCGCCGATGGAGATTTCCTCGTCGGCCAGAGAGCGGATCCGCTCATCGAAGCCCTCATAGTGGCCACAGAGCAACACCAGTTGATCGTGCTCTGTGGCCCAGCGCTGCAGGTCAGCCTGCTGCAGAGGTTGTCCCTGGGGCGACATCAACAGCACCCGGCAGCGCTCGCAGCGGGGAATCGCTTCCACGGCTGCAAAAACAGGCTCCGGCTTGAGCACCATCCCTGCTCCGCCGCCATAGGGCACATCGTCGACCTTGCGGTGGCGATCGGTGGTGAAATCACGAGGGTTGTGAAGATGCAGTTCGGCGATTTGATTGCCGAAGGCACGACCGATGACTCCCAGTTCCGGCAGAGGGGCAAAAGCCTGGGGAGCCAAGCTCACCACATCGAGGCGGTAGGGCGCCATGGCCATTCAGGCAGCGGACTTCGACACCCGACGGATGTCGGTGCAGAAACTCCCCTGCAGCGGCACCCCCTGGCAATCCACCGCCGTGGTGCTGCGCAGGCGCAGGTTGGCTCGGGTGAACCAGATCCTTTCCTGAACAACGCTGCCGTCGGAGCGCGACAGGTTTAATTCCATGCTTCCGTCAGGCCAGAAGCGCCACTCCCCGGCGGCGGAACCATTGATGCTCAGCCCGCCGTCCGCAGCAAAGCCCAACGCCGCTGCTGCCCCGTTGGGCGCCGAAACCTGCAACTGACCTGGGCCATGGTCCTCCGTTGCCGTGAATCCAACAACCAACTCCCCACGTTCACTGCTGTGCCAGGCGTCATCACCGCCACTGGACAGTTCAAAGCTGCTGCGCAGGCTCATCCATTCACCGGCGCAAAGAGCCAGAAAAGCAGCCGGATCAGTGGGAGGGAAGGGTTGATCGCTCATGGGCGCATCCTCTCAGTCGACTTCATCAGCTGGACGTCATTCAAAGGAAGTTAGGCATCCTGGCCATACCCCAGTTCCGCCAGGCGGGCGGGCTTGCTGCGCCAATCCGGTACCACCTTCACGAACAACTCGAGATACACCGGGCCATCGATCAGGGTCTGCATCTGCAGGCGTGCACCCTGACCGATGGTCTTGAGCATCGTTCCGCCTTTACCGATCAGAATTCCTTTCTGGCTTTTGCGCTCCACCAGCACCGTGGCAAGCACAGCGGTGCGTCCGGAGCCGGACCCTTTGGCTGGCATGTCCTCCACCCGATCGATGGTGACGGCAACGCTATGGGGCACCTCCTCACGGGTATTGATCAGCACCTGCTCGCGGATCAGCTCCCCCAGCAGGACACGTTCCGGCTGATCACAAACCATTTCCGGCGGATAAAGCTGCGGACCACGGGGCAGCTGGGCTGCCATTGCAGCTGTGAGCAGTTCACATCCGTCACCATCAAGGGCACTGCAGCGGTGGACAGGCCACTCGGTTTCAGCAAGAAGCTCCGAGTAGGCCGACCCTGCTTCGTCCTGGCTTATCTGCGGAACCTTGTCCCACTTGTTCAGCGCAACCAGCACCGGCAGAGACTGCTGGCGCAGCAGATTGACGATGAAGGCATCGCCGCGGCCGGGGCGCTCACACCCCTCCAGCAGCAAAAGCACCAAATCGACCTCACCGATAGCACTGCGGGCGCTTCGCACCAACCTCTCCCCAAGCAGATGATGGGGCTTGTGAATACCAGGCGTATCCACCAGCACCATTTGTGCCTCCTCCGTGGTGAGAATGGCCCGCAGACGGTTTCGCGTGGTCTGCGCCACAGGAGAGGTGATCGCCACCTTTTCTCCCACTAGTTGATTCACCAGGGTGGACTTACCCACATTGGGGCGACCGATCAGAGCGATGAAACCGGAGCGATGATCCTCCGGTAGCGGTGTGGAAGCCATTCCATGAGTCTGCGTGGTCACGGGAGTGCAGCCATAGCCTGTTCAACATCGATTCAGCAGCCATGGCAGATCTGCAACCCAGCTTTCAGCAGGCGATGGAGATCACGGCGACCTGGCTGCAGCACTGGGAAAATGAGGAGATGACCGATGAGGTGCTGGCCGACCGCATCGGAGAGATCGTGGCCAGTCGCGATGGAGCTCGAGGCTTTTTTGTGGTGAGCCTCGCCGGAGACAGCGCGCTGATGGACCGTCTCCCCGACGCCGTGGTGGGGCAACTGCGCAGTGGCGGCGAAGGCGTTGTGGACCTAAGCGTGCGCAATCTGGCAATGAGCAGCGCCATGGCCGTTCAGCATCGCCGTAGCGGCGACAGCGCCCAGCAGGCAGGTTCGGAACGGGTCACCGCCCGCTGCACCGAACTGCTTCGCCAGTTGGAGCCTTCCCTTGTGAAGGAAAGGTTGGAGCAACTGCTGGCAGCCGCCCAAGACAATCGGGGAGAGGATGTGGCCTTTCTGAAAAAATGGGGCTACGACGCCGAACAGAAACAGGCCATCGGCAAAAGTATTTTCGGCGTGGCTGAATCCTGAGAATTGAACACAAAAAAGCCCCGAATGATTCGGGGCTTTAAGAATGAGATCTTCTGAGTTGAATCAGTCTCGGCGACTGCCACCGTTCAAAACGATGATTAAACGCAGAATGAATATGAACAGATTGATGTAGGTCAGGTACATGCTCAGCGCACCAGCCAAATACTGGTCGTCCCGGTAGGAGCGAGGCATGGTGTAGAAGTCGACAAAAGCGGCTCCGACAAACAGAACAGTGCCGAAGCCGGCAATCATCAGTTCGAAGCCTGCTCCACCAAAAGAACCACCTGTAAAGAAGCCACCTACCAGTTGAACGACCATGGCGATGATCAAACCGATCAAGCCAAGCCCCACAACCTGAGACAGAGCCTGTCCAACGCTGTCACTCATCCGCCGACCGACGATCGACGCAATGACAAAGGTGATCCCCGTCGCCAGCGCAGCCGTACCGACAGCACTTACTCCGGCGTAGGGATTTGCAGGGTTGGCGGCGCCCACGACAGTTATTGCATAACTGACAAGGCCACTCAAAGTGAAACCAGTAGTGAGGCTGTAGAAGGAGAGAAGTGGAAGAGCCGTGGCATTGTTACCCTTCATCGCCACGTTCTGGGCTACGAAGAACAGCACCAGATTTCCGATTAACGCCACCCAGAACAGGGGCATAAACAGTGGGCTGCCTGACGCAAGAAGAGACATTCCGCCCAACACGCCGGCAGACGTCAGAACCATCCCTCCACCTACATAAGGGAGGGCCTTGTTGACAACATTTGGGCCGACTAACGCACTCGATTGAGCGTCGCGGATGGCTTCTTGAAAATTGCTGCTGGCTGGCATATCGACCAGTACACAGAATGCTTTAGTCATCCTGACAGCGATAACAAGGGTTTGGGGTGTGGATCTCCCTATCGACGCTGAATCTTCGGTGTTTTGCGCTCATCGCGCCGGGCATACGCCTCCACCACCCGCTGCACGAGAGGGTGACGGACCACATCCGCTGCGGTGAGTCGACAAACGGCGACACCCTCCACCCCTTCAAGCACGTCGGAGGCCTCCACGAGACCACACACCTGAGATGGGGGCAGATCCACCTGAGTGGTGTCACCGGTCACCACCATCCGAGAGCGTTCGCCCAGTCGCGTCAGCACCATGCGCATCTGCGCTGGTGTGGTGTTCTGTGCCTCGTCAAGAATCACAAATGCATCGCTGAGGGTGCGCCCTCGCATATAAGCCAGTGGAGCCACCTCAATGACGCCCTTTTCAAGCAACACGCTGGTCTTCTCCGGTCCCAACAAGGAGTGCAGCGCGTCGTAGAGAGGGCGAAGGTAGGGATCCACCTTCTGTTGAAGATCCCCGGGCAGGAAGCCCAGACGCTCTCCAGCTTCCACCGCAGGACGGGTGAGAATCAACCGTTCCACCTTGCGCTCGGTCAACATCCTGACCGCCAGAACGGTGGCGAGAAACGTCTTGCCTGTACCTGCCGGTCCGAGGGCGAAGGTGAGGTCGTGACGCTCCATTGCATCGACGTACCTCTTCTGCCGCAACGTGCGAGGACGAAGCATGTTGCCGGTCTGACTCCGGGCCAGCACCTGGTCGTTCATCGCGGCGTGATCGTCACCACGACCGGTGTTCAAGGCACCAAGAGCGGCTTGAAGGTCCACCGGCGACACCGACTGACCCTCCTGCCAGATCGGGCGGACCAGCTCAACAACCGCAGCAGCACGCTCGATCTGGGTTGGCCGTCCAGTGATGACCAACTGAAGGCCCCGCAACACCGTTGAAGCTCCTGTAAGAGCCTCAAGGCGATGCAAAGTTGTTTCCGCTTCGCCAGCAAGAGCCAGTGCAGCGTCAGGATCAGGGAGGTCGAGAACGAAACGGCTGCGTTCGCCGTCGTCAGACACCGGAATGATCAGCCCTCGGTGGAATCGGAGCCGGAGGAGTCGGACTCAGCTGCCGCTGCAGCCTTGGCCTCTGCCGCATCCTTGGCGGCCTGCTTGGCATCCGCTTCACGCTTGGCAGCCTGTTTGAGTTTGCCGACGGTTTCTGCCGATCGGACTGACTTCTCGAGAAGCCCACCACGCTCAAGAAGAGTCCGCACCACGTCTGTGGGCTGTGCACCCTGACCGAGGCGCTCACGAATGGCCTCCGTGTCCAGGCGGGTTTCCTTGGTACGGGGGTTGTAAAAACCAAGCTCCTGGAGCGGACGCCCATCCCGGCGAGAGGTGCTGTTGCAGGCCACGAGGCGGAAGCTCGCTTCCCGCTTCTTGCCAAACCGCTTCAGGCGGAGCTTGATCATCGTGGCCTTGGTGTGAAAGGTGGAGGGAGATTCAGGCAGTGTCGTAACACCAGCCGAAGGTCAGCATACCTGCCGGTCTAAAGATCTCCGAAGCCACGACGCTTCTTGGCTGGCTTCTGACGCTTCGGCGGACCGCCCTTGCCTCGCCGGCCATCGGCTTGGCCTGGGCCGGGCATTCCGCCCATACCGGGCATGCCTGGCATTCCACCCATCCCTGGCAT
>CEVX01018807.1_pt1 | contig 12725 bp, 12 predicted proteins | sample 356561 | NCBI WGS metagenome assembly CEVX01 (sample SAMEA2623886, study PRJEB7988) | marine metagenome | biome: marine biome (ENVO:00000447); feature: surface water layer (ENVO:00002042); material: "saline water (ENVO:00002010), including plankton (ENVO:xxxxxxxx)" | depth 5 m | reverse complement strand
GCGAGCGCAGCTTGTAATGATTATTTAAAAGCTCTTGGTTATTTATCTATAGCTCATTCATGGATTAAGGTTTTAGAAGTATGTTTTAAAGACTATAAAAATAATAAAGATTTTTATGAGGATAAAATTCAGACAGCTAAGTTTTATTTTAAAAGAGTTTTACCAAGAGCTGAAAATCATTTCAAAACTGCATCTTCTGGTAGTGATTATATAATGAATTTTAAATTTAACTAATGAGTGATTACGATAAACATTTAGACAAAAATAATGCAAACTTTGTACCGCTAACTCCAATAAGTTTTTTAGAGAGAGCTAAAGACATCTATCCTAATTATGAAGCTCTTATTTATGAAGACAAAAAGTATACCTGGTCAGAAATTTACAAAAGATGTACTAAATTTGCTAGCGCTTTAGAAAAAATTGGGATCGGTGATGGAGATACTGTTTCTGTTATGGCTTTTAATACTCCTGAAATTTTTGAAGCGCACTATTCTGTTCCAATGTGTGGAGCGGTTTTGAATACTATAAATACCAGACTTGATGCAAAGACAGTTGCATATATTTTAGATCATAGTGATGCTAAAGTTCTTATTGTAGATAGGCAACTTCATTCAATTATTGAAAAAGCTCTAACAATTTCAAAAACAAAACCAATAATTATTGATATTCAAGACAATTTTGCTGATCAATCCTCATTAAAAAAAATAGGCGAAAAAGAATATGAAAATTTTTTAAGTACAGGAGACGATAATTATAAGTGGAAATTTCCTAAAGATGAATGGAAAGCTATCTCTTTAAGCTATACATCTGGAACAACTGGAAACCCTAAAGGGGTTGTTTATCATCATAGAGGATCTTATTTGATGTCAACTGGGAGCGCTGTTGCATGGAATATGCCTAATAGATTAAATTTTTTAACAATTGTACCAATGTTCCATTGTAATGGTTGGGGATATCCCTGGACTATTCCAATGCTTAATGGAAAAACAATATGCTTAAGAGCTATAGATGTAAAAAAGATTTTTGAATTAATTGAAAAATATGAAATTACTCATTTTGGAGGCGCTCCAATAGTTTTGAATATGATAACGGGAGCTTCAGATGCAGATAAAAAAAAATTAAATAGAAAAGTTTATGTGTTAACTGCAGGTGCACCACCACCAAGTATAATTTTTAAAAAAATGAAAACACTAGGTTTTGAAGTCATGCATGTATATGGATTAACTGAAACGTATGGACATGTAACTCAATGTGCTTGGAATGATGAATGGAATGAACTTGATGAGGAAAAACAAAATGAGATTAAGGCAAGACAAGGAGTTAGATATCCAAATACAGAAGGTGTTGCAATAATGGACCCTGAAACTATGAAAGAGGTTCCACGTGATGGCAAAACAATTGGTGAAATTATGATTAGAGGGAATGTTGTAATGAAAGGCTATTTTAAAGATAAAGAGGCAACCACAAAAGCAATGAAAGGTGGTTGGTTCCATTCAGGTGATTTAGCAGTGATGCATCCAGATGGTTATGTAAAGATACAAGATAGATCTAAGGATATAATAATCTCTGGAGGAGAAAATATATCTTCAATTGAGATTGAGAATACATTAGCAAAACATCCTGGTGTATCCATTGCAGCTGTTGTTGCAAAACCAGATGAAAAATGGGGCGAAGTTCCTTGCGCTTTTATCGAAAAAGTTAAAGATAAAGAGGTTACTGAAAAAGAGCTAATTGATTTTTGCAGAGAAACATTAGCTGGATTTAAAATTCCAAAGAAAATAGAATTTTGTGAACTACCTAAAACTTCAACAGGAAAAATACAGAAATTTGAATTAAGGAAGAAGGCCAAGGAGTCAAACTGATCTTAGAAGTTAATTCAAAAGAGGTGTTCATCTCGACTGGTGGTCTTGACTTTGATGTCAACAAACCTTCAATTATTTTAATACATGGAAGCGGATTAACTCATATAGTTTGGTCACTTCATGAACAATTTTATGCTTCACAAGGGTACAACGTTTTATCTATTGATCTTCCAGGTCATGGCAGCTCTCAAGGACCAAGTCTTGCAACAATAGATAGCATGTCTGATTGGATCAAATCATTAATGGAGGTATTAAATATATCAAAGATTACTATTGTAGGTCATTCCCAGGGTTGTTTAGTTGGTATTGACTTTGCATCACGATATCCGAACCTTATCAAAAATTTAGTATTAGCTGCTGGCTCATATAAAATGCCTGTTAACCAAGATCTAATAGATTTTGCAGAAGCTGGAGACGAAAAAGCAGTCTTATTAATGATGAAATGGGGATATGAGGGATCCAAGGCGTTTATTGGTGGAAATCCTGTAAAGAAAATTATTAATTCATCTAGGGATATAATTGAAATTTTATCTGTAGACTTGAACGCTTGTAACAATTACAAAGCAGGAAAAGAATCTTTAGAAAAAATTAATTGTCCAACTTTATGTATTTATGGAGATTTAGATAAAATGGTTCCACTTAAAATAGGAAATAAAATGTCTGAGCTAATAAAAAATTCAGAAACGAAAGTGATTGCAAATTGTGGTCATATGATAATTTTTGAAAAAGCATTTGAAATGAGAAATATTGTAAAAGAATTTATTTTAAAAAATTAAAAATGAAAAAATTTCCAATTGTAAAATCTAGAAGATTAAGAAGTACACCCTATACAGACAGAATTGAAGCGCATGGAGTTTCTAGCTACACAGTTTATAATCATATGCTGTTACCAGCATCATTTAAGTCTTTAGAATCTGACTATCATCATTTAAAAGAATTTGTACAAGTGTGGGACGTAGCAGCAGAAAGACAAGTAGAAATTACAGGAAAAGATTCAGCTAAACTAGTTCAGCTAATGACTTGTAGAGATCTATCAAAATCAAAAATAGGAAAATGTTATTATTCGCCGTTAGTTGATCAAGAAGGTTTCCTAGTAAATGATCCAATTATTAATAAGTTAGCAGAGGATAGATGGTGGCTTTCAATAGCCGACTCTGATGTAATTTTTTTTGCAAAAGGTATTGCATCGGGAAATAAATTTGAGGTTGAAATAAAAGAACCAAACGTAAATATTCTTGCAGTCCAAGGACCTTTGGCTGAAAATTTAATGGCAAAATTGTTTGGGGAAGAAATAAGAGGGTTAAAGTTTTTTAATTTTAAATATTTTAACTATAAAGAACATAAATACTTTATAGCTAGATCAGGTTGGTCCAAACAAGGTGGTTTTGAGGTTTATGTTGAGGATGATGTAGCGGGTCAAGATTTATACGATTATCTATTTGAATCTGGTAAAGAGTTTAATATTAGACCAGGTTGCCCAAACCTTATTGAAAGAATTGAGTCAGCTTTGTTGTCTTATGGAAATGATTTTGATAACAGAGATAATCCTTTTGAAGCAAACTTTGATAAATTTGTTAACCTAGACACTGATATTAATTTTTTAGGAAAAGAAAAATTAAAAAAAATCCAACAAGATGGAATAACTAGAAAATTAATGGGTGTTAAAATTGATAGTAATAAAATAGATATGTATTGTGAAAAGACGCTATTTGACGATAAAAACAATATAGTTGGTTATGTAAGATCAGCAACCTACTCCCCAACTTTTAAAAAAGTAATCGGAATTGCAATGATTAATAAACCTTATTGGAACTCCAAAGATCAATTTAAAATTGATATAGATGAAAGAATATTTGTAGGAACAGTTTGCGATTTACCTTTCATTTAGTATAAAAGCTTAAATAATATGAATATTGCAATTGTAGGAGCCACAGGAAATGTAGGTAGGAAACTTTTAGAGGTATTAGATAAAAAAAAATTTCCAATTACAGAAATATTTTTAGTTGCATCCCCAAAAAGTGTGGGGAAAAAAATAAATTTTAAAGATAAAGAATTAATTGTAGAAGATTTAAATAATTTTGATTTTTCAAAAGTGAAAATTGCATTTTTTGCAGCGGGTAGTGCTATTGCCGAAAAGTGGGCCCCAATTGCTGCAGAAAAAACTATTGTAATTGATAATTCAAAATTCTTTAGAAATGATGAAGAAATACCTTTGATTGTACCTGAAGTTAATTCAAAAGAATTAGTTCACGTAAAAAATAAAAATATTATCTCAAATGCAAATTGTTCAGTTATTCCAATTGTAGTTGCTTTAAAACCTCTTCATGATTTATACAATATAAAAAGAATTGTTGCATCCACTTATCAATCCGTATCAGGTGCTGGAAAGGAAGCAATGGATGAGCTGCTTTCACAAACCAAAGACTATTTTGATAACAAAGAAATGAACTCAAAAAATTTTACAAAGCAAATAGCTTTTAATGCAATTCCACATATAGATAGTTTTTTAGATAATGGCACGACTAAAGAGGAGCAAAAAAATCATGATGAAGTAAAAAAAATTTTAGACAAAAAAATTAATATTACTTCTACTTGTGTAAGAATCCCAGTTTTAGTATCTCATTCCATAAGTATAAATGTTGAGTTTAATAAAAAACATAATTTAGATGAAATCAGAAATGTACTTTCATCATCCCCAGGATGTAAAGTTGTAGATGAAAAAAAAGATGGTGGTTATATAACTCCGGTTGAGGCAGAGAATAAATATGAAACTTTTATATCAAGAATAAGAGAAGATAACTCACAATCAAATACAATAAATATGTGGATAGTATCAGACAATTTACTCAAAGGTGCAGCATTGAATGCAGTAGAGATAGCTGAAAGTTTAATCAAAGAAAACTTTTATGAAAAATAGTAATCCATTATCTCCTCATATTCAAATTTATAATTGGCATATTTCTTCACTAGTATCTATTTCTCATAGAATAACAGGTATAATAAATATTTTTGGTATTACATTTGTTTGTTTTTGGGTAGTCTATTTATTGTCAGGAGCAAGTTCATATGAAGCAATTAATATTTTTTTTAATTCATTCTTTGGAAAATTTATTATTTTAGGATTAACCTGGTCTTTCAGTTTTCAAATGCTAAGTGAAATAAGACACTTATTAATGGATTATGGATATGGTTTTGATTTAAAAGTTGCAAATATAACAGGTTCAATTGTTATCTTAGGATCAATAGCACTTACATGTTTGATTTATATTTTTGGGAGGAGTTTAATTTAGATGAACAGAACTACAAAAAAATGGTTATTTATGAAATTGAGTTCAATTATTCTGATACCTTTAATGTTTTGGTTGATAATAAACTTAGTATCTATTTATGATAAAGATTATCAAGATATTTACATTTTTTTTTCATCCCAACCATCTAAATTTCTTTTTAGTTTAACTCTTATTTTTGCTTACTTTTTTTCAGCTTTAAGTATTAGTGAAGTATTTGAGGACTATATAAAGGATGAAAAAATAAAAAATGTCGCAAATAAACTATTGTATTTATCTGCTATAGTATTACCTTTATTAACAATAATTGCGGTATTAAACTTATAAATGAGTTCTTATAAAATAATTGATCATGAATATGATGTAGTTGTGCTTGGTGCTGGTGGATCTGGTTTAAGAGCTGCAGTTGGTTTAAGTGAAGCAGGTTTAAAAACTGCTTGTATATCAAAAGTGTTTCCAACTAGAAGCCATACCTCTGCTGCACAAGGAGGAATTTCAGCTGCACTAGGAAATATGGGTGAAGATGATTGGCGTTGGCATATGTACGATACTGTTAAAGGATCAGACTGGTTGGGAGATCAAGATTGTATTGAATATCTTTGCAAAGAAGCCCCTAGAGCAGTATTAGAACTTGAAAAATATGGTGTTCCCTTCAGCAGAACAGAGGATGGAAAAATCTATCAAAGACCTTTTGGAGGTATGACAAAAAATTATGGTAATGAGCCAGTTCAAAGAACTTGTGCTGCAGCTGACAGAACTGGTCACGCAATTTTGCATACTTTGTATGGACAAGCATTAAAACATAACACTGAATTTTTTATAGAGTATTTCGCTCTTGATTTGCTTATGAAAGATGGCGAATGTAAAGGTTTAATTGCTTGGAATTTAAATGATGGCACAATTCATAGATTTAGATCTCATATAACAATTATTGCTACAGGTGGATATGGTAAGGTTTATTATTCAGCTACATCTGCTCATACTTGTACTGGAGATGGGAATGCAATGGTGCTGAGAGCTGGATTACCTTTGCAAGATATGGAATTTGTTCAATTTCATCCAACTGGAATTTATGGTCATGGTACTTTAATTTCAGAAGGAGTAAGGGGGGAAGGTGGATATTTACTAAACTCTAAAGGTGAAAGATTCATGGAAAGATACGCACCAAAAGCGAAAGACTTGGCATCAAGAGACGTAGTTAGTAGATCCATAGCAATCGAAATAAATGAAGGAAGAGGAGTAGGCAAAGATAAAGATCATGTTCATTTACATTTAAATCATTTAGACCCTAAAGTGATAGAGGAGAGACTTCCTGGAATTTCAGAATCATCTAGATTATTTGCAAATGTTGATGTTACAAAAGAGCCAATTCCGGTAGTTCCAACAGTTCATTATAATATGGGTGGAATCCCAACTAATTACAAAGCTGAAGTTTTAACATTAAATGGATCTGAAAAAACAGTCCCAGGTTTGATGGCAATTGGTGAAGCTGCATGTGTTTCAGTCCATGGTGCAAACAGACTTGGCTCAAATTCTTTAATTGATTTAGTAGTTTTTGGAAGAGCAGCAGCAAAAAGAGCTTCTGAACTAATTAAACCGGGCATGCCACACGAAGAAATTTCACAATCAGAAACAGACAAATGTCTTGAAAGATTTGATAAATTAAGAAATGCTAACGGAAGCAACAACACAGCCGATCTAAGATTGAACATGCAAAAAACAATGCAGTCAAAATGTGCAGTATTTAGAACTGAAAAAACACTAAAAGAGGGAGTTGAAGAAATCAGAAAACCTTTTGAGGGAATAGATAATATTGCAGTAAAAGATAAATCTTTAATTTTCAATACTGATTTAGTTGAAACTTTAGAATTTGATAATTTAATTAGACAGGCTATCACAACAATGGACTCAGCATATCATAGAAAAGAAAGCAGAGGAGCGCATGCAAGGGAAGATTTCCCCAAAAGAAATGATGAAAAATTTATGCAACACACTTTATCTTGGTGTGATGGTGTAAAAACTAAGATAGATTATAGACCAGTTCATAAATCAACATTATCAACTGATGTACAATATTTTCCGCCACAGGAAAGGGTTTATTAATGGTCCAAATAAATTTACCTCAAAATTCAAAAGTACAAAAAGGTAAATATTATAAAGATAAGACTGGATCAAAAAGTTTAAGAAAAGTAAATATTTATAGATGGGATCCATCTACAGGTGAAAACCCAAGAATAGATACTTATGAAGTGGATATGGACAATTGTCCATCAAAGGTATTAGATTTGTTAAATAAAATTAAAAATGAAATTGACCCATCATTAGCATATAGAAGATCATGTTCACATGGAGTTTGCGGATCATGTGCTATGAATATGGATGGAAAAAATGGATTAGCATGTACAAAACCTCATGACGAAATAAAAGGAGATATAAATATTTATCCTCTTCCTCATTTAAAAGTGCTTAAAGATTTAATTGGCGATTTAAGTACACTTTACAAACAGTACGAGTCAATTGAACCATGGTTAAAAAATACTAGTAATAAGAATGAAAAAGAAAACTTACAAACCAAAGAAGATCGATCTAAATTAGATGGTTTATATGAGTGTATAATGTGCGCATGTTGTTCGACTTCATGTCCAAGTTATTGGTGGAATGGAGAAAAGTATCTTGGTCCTGCAGTTCTCTTGCAAGCTTATAGATGGATAATCGATTCAAGAGATGAAGATAGAGAAGATAGATTAAAAAAAGTTGCAGATGAATTAAAGTTATACAGATGTCATACAATAATGAATTGCACTAATGCTTGTCCAAAAGGTTTAAATCCAGCAAAAGCAATAGCTGAATTAAAAAAAATGCTGGTAACAAGCTAATTATTAAACAAATATAATTGATTTAAGATAGAACTGGTATGGTAAATTCTGGACCTGAATTATCTTCGTTCCAAGTTATTGTTGCTGTTTTAAGTTTCGTGTAAAATCTAACACCATCAGGACCATGTATAGAATGATCTCCAAATAGTGATCTTTTCCAGCCCCCAAAACTATGATAAGCAACAGGCACAGGTATTGGAACATTTACACCAATCATACCTATTTTTGCATTTTCAGTAAAATGCTTAGCTATATTCCCACTCTTTGTAAAAACAGCTGCACCGTTACCTAATTCATGATCATTTACTAGTTGTAAAGCATCCTCATACTTTTCAGTTGTCATCATACTTAGAACTGGACCAAATATTTCTTCTTTATAAATTTTCATATTTGGTTTTACCTCGTCAAAGATAGTTGGACCAACAAAGTATCCATTCTCATAACCTTGTTTTTTAAAATTTCTACCATCAGAAAGTAATTTTGCTCCTTCTTTTTCACCGCTATTAATGTATCCTAAAACTTTTTTATAGTGTGCCTCACTACTTAATGGACCAAAATCAGTTTTTTCATCAGTATAAGGTCCTACGTTTAATTTAGATGTTTTTTCTAATAATGTTTTTTTTATATTTTCATTTGTTTGTTTTCCCACACATACTGCGACTGATATAGCCATACATCTTTCACCAGCAGATCCAAAAGCGGAACCTATTATAGCATCTGTTGTTTTATCTACGTCTGCATCTGGCATTATCACCATATGATTTTTTGCTCCACCAAGAGCTTGAATTCTTTTATTATTCTTTGTTCCTGTATGATATACGTATTCAGCAATTGGAGTTGAGCCTACAAAACTAATGGCTTGCACATTTTTATTTTCTAATAATGCATCTACTGACTCTTTATCTCCATTTACTACATTTAAAACTCCAGGAGGAATACCCGCCTCAATTGCTAGCTCCCCCAATCTTAATGGACAACTTGGATCTTTTTCTGAAGGCTTAAGAACAAAAGTATTTCCACAGGCAATAGCTACAGGAAACATCCACATCGGAACCATCGCTGGAAAGTTAAACGGTGTTATTCCAGCGCAAACTCCTAATGGTTGACGCAGTGTATAAGAGTCAACGTTTGTTCCAACATTTGAAGAATGTTCACCTTTCAGTGATGATGTTATTCCAGTTACATATTCAACAACTTCTATACCTCTTTGTATTGAGCCTTTTGAATCTGGTATTGTTTTTCCATGTTGTTTTGAAACTAATTCTGCAATTTCACTCATATTTTGAAATAATAAATCTTTATATTTTGAAAATATTCTCGCTCTAGTTATTGGAGTAGTTTTTGACCATTTAACAAAAGCTCTAGAAGAACTCTCAACAGCCATCCTAACGATGTCTTTACTGGCTAATTCAACCTCAGCAATTTGTTCACCTGTTGCAGGATTAAATACTTTCCCTTTTCTGGATTTATTATCAGAAAATATTTTTCCATCAATAAAGTGACTTATTTGTTCCATGAAATTTTTTTAATAAAATAAACTTATAGTAAGTTTTTTTTTGTTTCAACACTTTTTCTACTGTTGACTCTTAATTTTACATAAGTTTTAATCATTGTAACTTAGTTACCAAAATTTACATACGGTCCATAAAAAATAAAAAATGAAAAAAATTGTATCAATAGTATTTATTCTATTACTTTTTTTTGGTCCTTCTTATGCAAGTTTTAAAGATTCATTAAAACAGCATTTAGAAACAAATAGTATTGAGGATGGGTCTACACAAATATATTTATTAAATAGATGTAGTGCGGTTTACACATATGCATCTGCAATTCTTTTAGAAACTGATAAGTTAAATTCTAAAAATTTTATTGAAATATCAAATAATCTTTTATTCAAAGCTATCGAATTAATGATTATAGAAAAAGAAGAAAAAAAATTAGAACAAACTCAAAAAAAAGCAGAAGATATAAGAAAGAAAATGTTCGATATATATATTATTGAGGGAAAGAAAAATTGGGAAAAAAATAAATCTCATTTTAAAGGTTCATTTATTTCTGAGGACATGTTAATTTGTTCAAATTTAGTAGAGGGTGAAGATTAATTTTAAAATTTAGTTGAATAATTTTAATTTATCAATAAAAGTTATTTTCACTTATGAAAAAAAAAATCTCTTTAATTGGCGCTGGTCAAATAGGTGGTACATTAGCACATTTGATTGGATTAAAAGAATTAGTGAATGAAGTTGTTTTGTTTGATGTTGCAAAAGGTATTGCACAAGGAAAGGCTTTAGATATTGAACAATCATCTTCTGTAGATGGTTTCAATGTTAAACTTTCAGGCACAGATAACTATGAAGATATAAAAAATTCTGATGTTATAATTGTAACAGCTGGAGTTCCAAGAAAACCAGGCATGAGTAGAGATGATTTACTAGGAATAAATCTTAAAATCATTAAACAAGTTGCCGAAGGTATAAAAAATAATGCACCCAATGCTTTTGTAATTTGTATAACAAATCCTTTAGATGTAATGGTTATGGCATTTCATAAATACTCTAATCTTCCAAAAAACAAAGTTGTAGGTATGGCTGGTATTTTAGACTCTTCAAGATTTAAATTATTTTTAGCTAAAGAGTTAGATGTTCCTGTAAAAGAAGTTGAAGCAATGGTAATGGGAGGGCATGGTGATACAATGGTGCCATTGCCAAGATTTACAAAAGTTTCAGGTAAACCACTTCTTGAATTAGTTAAAGAAGGAGCAATTAGCTTTGAAAAACTTGAGAGTATAAATCAAAGAACAAGAGATGGAGGAGCCGAAATTGTTAAATTTTTAGAAAAAGGATCAGCCTTTTATGCACCAGCAGCATCAGGTGTAGAAATGGCATCATCATATTTAAACGACAGTAAAAAATTATTACCATGCGCCGCATATTTAAATGGTGAATATGGAATTAAAGATATATTTGCAGGAGTTCCTGTAATTATAGGCAAAAATGGAGTAGAAAAAGTTGATGAAATTGAATTAGACGACAAAGAAAGTAAAGAATTTTTAAACTCAATATCAGCAGTAAAAAAATTATGGGAAGTAGCTACAAAAATTGATCCATCTTTGTTAGCATAAAGAATGAATATTCACGAACATCAAGCTAAAAAAATTCTTAAAAAGTACGGTGCACCCGTTCCTGAAGGTGTTCATGGTTTTTCTGTTGCAGAGATAGTTGATAAAGCAAAAAATTTAAATACTAAAAAATTTGTTCTAAAAGCGCAGATACATGCAGGCGGTAGAGGCAAAGCAGGAGGCATAAAGATCCTAAACAATATTGATGAATTAAAAGTTGCATCTGCAGAATTACTGGGAAAAAAACTAATTACACCTCAAACAGGAATAGATGGTAAAGAGGTTAAAAGAATATATGTAGAGGAGTCTTCAGAAATATCAAAAGAATTTTATCTTTCATGTATAGTTGATAGAGCAACTTCAAAAATAGCATTTATTTCAAGTGACCAAGGTGGCATGGATATTGAAGAGGTAGCAAAAAACAATCCTGAAAAGATTATTACTACAAGAATAGATTTTCATACAGAAATTAAGCATGAAGATTGTGAAGAAGTAATTAAAATATTTAAATTAAATTCAGATGCAAATAATCAAGCAATTAAATTAATCAAGTCAATTTATAAATTATTTATAGAGAATGATGCTAGTCTTATTGAAATTAATCCTCTTATCTTAACAAACGATAATAAAATTATTTGTTTAGATGCAAAAATAAATTTTGACGATAATGCACTTTTTAGAAACCAAGAAATTTTAAGTTTAAGAGATTTAACTGAGGAAGAGGAAAAAGAAATTGAAGCAAGTAAACATGATTTATCATATATAAAGTTAGATGGAAATATCGGATGCATGGTTAATGGAGCTGGCCTTGCGATGGCAACAATGGATATCATAAAACTTTATGGAGAAGAGCCTGCTAATTTTTTAGATGTTGGTGGTGGCGCATCTAAAGAAAAAGTATCAGCAGCATTTAAAATTATTTTATCTGATAGAAATGTGAAAGGAATTTTAATTAATATTTTTGGTGGGATAATGAGATGTGATATCCTTGCTCAAGGTGTTGTTGATGCAGCAAATGAAATAAATATAAACGTACCCTTAGTTGTTAGACTTGCAGGTACAAAATTTGAAGAAGGAAAAAAAATTTTAGATAATTCTGGACTAAAGATTATATCTGCATCAGATCTATCAGATGCTGCAAAAAAAATAGTTGAGGCTATAAAATAATGTCTGTTTTGGTTGATAAAAATACAAGACTTATATGTCAAGGTTTTACCGGAACGCATGGTACGTTTCACTCAGACCAAGCAATAAAGTATGGCACAAATTTAGTTGGTGGAGTCACTCCAAAAAAAGGAGGACAAGTGCATTTAGGAAAACCTGTTTTTAATTCAGTTATTGAAGCTAAGGAAAATACAAATGCAAATGCCACTATGATATATGTTCCTGCAAAATTTGCTGCTTCAGCAATTATTGAAGCGATTGATGCATCTATAGAATTAATAGTTTGTATTACTGAAGGAATACCCGTTTTAGATATGCTTAAAGTAAAAAAAAAATTAGCAGGCTCAAAGTCAAGATTAATTGGACCTAACTGTCCTGGGATTATAACTCCTGATGAATGTAAAATTGGAATTATGCC
>CEVX01164413.1_pt1 | contig 12781 bp, 13 predicted proteins | sample 356561 | NCBI WGS metagenome assembly CEVX01 (sample SAMEA2623886, study PRJEB7988) | marine metagenome | biome: marine biome (ENVO:00000447); feature: surface water layer (ENVO:00002042); material: "saline water (ENVO:00002010), including plankton (ENVO:xxxxxxxx)" | depth 5 m | reverse complement strand
TTCATAATGTATTACCTCACTTCAAATTACAATAGTATTATAACAAAATATGTACCTATGGTGCAAGTGTTATAAATAGATATATGACAACAAAACAACTTACAACAGCATCATGGGCTGGTAATTTACCAGACAACTTATCTTATCTTGCACCAACTCAGTTTGAGTTGTTAGTTAAAAAGTTACCCAATACCAAATACTTTGCAACAGGTGTTAATATACCATCTGTTAGTATAGGTGAAACAATACAACCTACAAGACTAGGTGCAAATGTAAAACTTCCAGGCGATAAGATTCAATTTGGTGAAATAACAATTACATTCATTGTAGACGAAAACATGGAAAATTGGACAGAATTATATACATGGATGGAAGGTATTACTGCATCTACAGATACAGAAAAGTATAGATTATTAGTGGGTGCAAACAAAAGAGAAGACCAACCACAAGATAATTCTGCTGATGGAGAAGAACTATATTCAGATATGACTATTGTAATTACAACAGCTGCAAATAATCCTAACAGATATGTAAGAATTGCAGATGCTTATCCATCATCATTAGGTGAAATTACAATGGATACTACTGTTGCTGGTGGATTATCGTATGTAACATGTACTGCATCATTCCAGTTTACATCATTTGAAATTGCATCTACATCTTAATTAAGTAGACATATATCACTTTTGTGGTATAATTATAGTATGAAATTAGAAAATATACAATCTATGTGGAAGGAAGATTCTGTAATCGACCAAATCGATTTAGATAAAGCATCATTACAAACACCTTCTTTACATGCAAAATACCTAGAACTCCTTAACGAAAAGAGATTATCTCTTAAATCGTATGAGGTCAAGTATAATCAACTTTTAAAGACTAAGTGGATGTGGTATACTGATAAGTTATCTAAAGACGAAATAGACGACTTAGGGTGGTCTTATGACCCTTTTGATGGGTATAATAAACCTTTAAAGTCTGATTACAGTTATTACTTTAATGCAGATAAAGATTTATCTGATTTAAAACTAAAAGTCGAATATCTTACAGAGTGTGTTGACACTTTAAAAGAGATACTAAATATAATTACATGGAGACATCAATCAATTAAAAATGCAATTGATTGGTTAAAATTCACTAACCCAGCAGGTTAATATATTATGCCATCATTTTTACCAGAACATTGTATTACTTTATCAAGAGCTATTTCACCTAGTGTATGTGATGAAATAATAAAACTGGGTAAAGATACATGGACAGATTATGGTCAAATAGGTGGTGGTGAAGATGGATTTAGAGATGACTTTACTCGTAAATCTGGAGTTGCATGGTTAAAAAGAGAATCAACACTATCAGATGGAAGAACAGTATTCGACCATATTACACCACATATCAGAGAAGTTAATTCAGAGGTTTTTAAATTTGATTTAAATTTCCATGAGACATATCAATTTACATCTTATAAAGCACCAGACGAAAAGTATAGTTGGCATTGTGATGGACATTTTGAACCATACAGTGAAGAAGATTGTAAGAACGACCCAAACATAGAAGAAAGAGTTGGTGGATATAGAAAACTTTCTTATAGTGTAAATCTTTCACACCCAGATGAATATGAAGGTGGACACTTTGAATGGACAGACCCATTTGGATTAAGTCCACAAAATATGACACCAGACAATATTAAATATAGAGCTCAACAGAGTGCAAGAGAACAAGGAAGTATAATCATATTTCCAGCTTTTGTATATCATCAAGTAACACCAGTCACCAGAGGAATGAGACATTCATTAGTAGGATGGATAGCAGGCCCAACATTCAGATAAACAAAATCGATAATACTCACTTGAAAATAGATGCAGATGAATCTATTAAAAGAGAGTTGTCTGATTACTTTACTTTCCCAGTTCCTGGCGCAAAGTTTATGCCTTCTGTTAAAAACAAATACTGGGATGGAAACATACGATTGTTTGCACAAACTACTGGTAAGTTGTATGTTGGTTTATACTATGCACTAGAACAATTTGCAAAAGATAGAGAATACAAAGTTGAAGGATACCAGTGGGAGACTGATTTAGAGACTCCAGACTTTACCGACAACTTAAACATGGGATTCCCATTAAGAGATTATCAAGTAGAAGCAATAACAAGAGGTATTAAATACAGAAGACAATTACTAGTATCTCCAACTGCAAGTGGTAAGTCTGCAATCATATATTGTATTGCAAGACACTTCATATCTATGCATAAAAAGAAAGTATTAGTAATCGTACCTACAACATCACTAGTGGAACAAATGTCAAAAGACTTTGCAGATTATGGATATGATAAACCAATCGACAAGATGTATGGTGGTGCAAAGGTAGGAGATACCGATATAGTAGTAACTACTTGGCAAACATTATCCAGAATGCCGAAATCGTTCTTCGATGGTTTTGGTGCAGTGTTTGGTGATGAAGCACATTTATTTAAAGCAAAAGTACTAACAGGTATCTTGGAGAAGATGAAAGATATAGGTCATAGATGGGGAATGACAGGTACATTAGATGATACTCAAACCCATAAACTTGTATTAGAAGGATTGTTTGGGCCTACTCATTATGTAACTACCAGTGCAGAACTTATGGATGAAGGTGTTCTTGCAGAGTTAAATATACAATGTTTAGTACTTAAATATCCACCAGAGGTGTCTAAAGAAGTGGTACAGATGGATTATCCTAGAGAAATGGAATTCCTTGCTGGTAATGAAAAAAGAACTCAGTTTATAAAAAATCTTACATTGGGTCAAAAAGGAAATACACTAATACTATTTCAATATGTAGATAAACATGGTAGAAAGATATACGATGCATTCCAGAAAGCAGGTATCAAATCATTCTTCATATATGGTGGAACAGATACAATCAATAGAGAAAAAGTCAGAGAATTAATGGAAAAAGAAGATGGATGTGTAATCATTGCGTCATATGGTACTTTTTCTACAGGTATAAATATTAAGAACCTACACAACATTGTGTTTGCAAGTCCTAGTAAATCTAAGATTCGTGTATTACAATCAATTGGTAGGGTTCTTAGAACAAGTAAGGATAAGGTTAATGCAACTCTTTTTGATATTGCAGACGATTTAAGTTATAAAAAGAAAGAGAATTATACTTTAAGACACTTTAAAGAAAGAATAAATACATATAGTAAAGAGAAATTTAAATATACAATACATGAGGTGAAGTTTTAATTATGATGAAAAAGTGGTATGAAATACTATGGGGAAGTCGTGAAGAAGATGAACTTGTTCAAAGAGTTCAACAAGTAGAGAACAAACTACATGGTATTGGTGATATGACTGATGCAAACAAAGTTCTTGATGCTGACCCAGACGAATTAACAATAGAAAATGCATATAAAACTCGATGGATATGGTATCATACAATATTAGGACTTCTCATGTTAATGGCTAATATGATTATGTTAGCAATATTTTTACTACTAGCAATAAAACTATGAATCAATACAGATATATAAAATTAAGAAATGGTGAAGATGTTGTTGCAATAACTTCTGTAAAAGAAGATACTGGAACAGTTGAAATGACACTTCCATGCAATGTTGGTCTTAATCCATCAGTAACAGGTAAAGGAGCAGTTATCAAATTGTCTCCTCTAGTTCCTTTTACTAAAGATAATAAGATAATTATTGCAGCTTCAGAGGTAGTTTATACTACATCATTAGATAAAAAGTTTATCCAATTTTATGATAAAGCATGTAAAGATTGGATTAACCTAAGAGATGAAGTTGGATTGGATATAATGTCTCCTAAACAAGAATTAGATAGAGGTTCAGATGCACTTGCACATCTAACTAATATTATGAATAGGGAACGATTGAGTCCAGAAGAGGAATATGCATTAGAGGAAGAGATGGACTTAATGGATTTAGAGGATAAGAAAGTTGTCCACTAATTGGGCTATTCTCTCTTTTTCCCACGATACATATCTATTTTATCATCGATTTCCAGCATGTCAAGTCTTTTTTTTTAACTTGACAAATATCAAATAAGTGAGATAATAAATTATGACTAAAGCAAAACCAGAACATTATGTAAATAACAAAGAGTTTACAGCTGCAATTGCAACCCACAACCAAGCAGTAAAAGATGCAGTTGCAAAGGGTAAAGAACCACCAAGAGTGACAGAATACATAGGTGAATGTATTTATAAGATTGCAACAAGACTATCAACAAAACCAAACTTCATTAACTATTCATATAGGGATGAAATGATTTGTGATGGTATTGAAAACTGTTTACAATATATAAATAACTTTAATCCAGAAAAATCACAAAATGCATTTGCATATATAACCCAAATTATATATTATGCATTCTTAAGAAGAATTCAAAAAGAAAAGAAACAAGCTGCAATCAAACATAAAGCAATCATGAATAGTGGTGTGCTTACAGATGCAGTAGGAAGTATGGAAGGTGACTCTACAGTTTATGATAACTCGTATGTTGAATTCCTACAAAACAATCTAGAAGAACCCAACTACAAACCTAGAGGTAAGAAAAAGGTAGAAGATACCAGACCAGTAGGTGTAGAAAAATACTTTAACACTAAAGAGAAATAATTTGAAATTTGCAGTATTGAATGATACCCATGCTGGTGTCAGAAACGATAGTATACATTTCCACGAATACATGAGAAAATTCTTCGAAGAAGTTTTTTTTCCTTATTGTGTAGAAAATGATATTAAACACATAGTTCACTTGGGTGATTACTTTGATAAAAGAACAGGGATTAACTTTCTATCTTTACAAAGAAACAAAGAACATTTCATAGAACCATTGATTGCAAATGGTATGACTATGGATTTAATTTTAGGTAATCACGATTTATATTATAAAAATACTAGTGAAGTAAACTCATGTGAAGCACTTCTTAAGTATGATAACATAACAATCTATGCAGATACTATTACTAAAGACTATGATGGATGTCTTATTACACTACTGCCTTGGATTCACAAAACCAATATAGAAGATACATTAGAACATTTAGAACTTACTACAGCACAGATTGGAATGGGACATTTAGAAATAGAAGGTGCAATGATGATGCCAGGCTATTATTCTTCTCATGGTCTTGGGTTTGATACCTTTAAAAGATTCGAACATGTATACAGTGGTCACTTCCATACTGGTTCTACAATGCAAAACATAACTTATCTTGGTTCTCAAATGGAATTCACTTGGTCAGATTATAATAATCCAAAAGGATTTCATATTTTTGATACTGATACTAGGGAAATGAAAAAAATTAAAAACCCTATTCGTATGTTTGAAAAAGTATTCTATGACGATTCTAAACTAACTCAAGAAGAAATACTTGCAATGGACTTTACTCATTTACAAGACATGTATGTAAAAGTTATTGTAATCAATAAAGAAAATCCATATTGGTTTGACCTATTCATTGAAAAATTAAACAAAGCAGAAGTTATAGATTTCAAAGTTGTAGAAGACCATGGCAATCTTGGTGATATGTCAGATGAAGAAATGACATCAGATGCAGAAGATACACTTACAATATTAACTAAACATATCGAAGGAATGGAAATTACTGGAGATAAAACAAAACTAGAAAACATAGTTAGGTCTCTTTATACAGAGGCTCTTGACGAAACTTCATGATAAAATTTAAATCAGTAAAGTGGAAAAACTTATTGTCCACAGGTAATCAATTTACAGAAGTCTTTCTGGGTAATCGAAAAGCAACCTTAATCTTAGGTGAAAATGGTAGTGGTAAATCTACAATGTTAGATGCACTATGTTTTGGATTATTTGGAAAAGGATTTCGTAAGATATCCAAGAACTCACTCATTAACTCAGTCAATCAAAGAGGGATGATTGTTGAGGTTGAGTTTGCAATTGGGTCAAAGCAGTATCGAGTTGTTCGAGGTGCAAAACCAAATCTATTTGAGATATTTTTGAACGATAGACTTATCAATCAAGATGCAAAGATGAGGGACTACCAAGAACAACTTGAGAAACAAATCCTAAAATTAAACTACAAGACATTTACTCAAGTAGTTATTTTAGGTAGTTCAACTTTCACTCCATTCATGCAAATGAATCAGAATGATAGGAGAGGTATTATAGAAGATATCCTAGATATCAATATCTTTACTATTATGAATAATTTATTAAAGACAAGAATGACTGCATTGAAAAGTGAACTCCACGACTTGGATTATGAAATCCGACTTTCAGAAGACAGAATCGAAACCTACAAAAAACACATCAAGTCTCTTGGTGATAATCGTAGACAAAAGATTGAAGAGTTTAATGAAAGTGTTGAAAAATCACAAACTCATATTAATAAAATACAAGAAGAATGTAATACTTTATTAGAAGAGATTGGTGAACTACAGAATGAATCTTCGGATAGTGAAAAAATAAAACAGCAACTAACCAAGACTCTTGAAATGCAAAAACAATTAGACAATGCAAGAGATAGAGGAATCAAGGAGATAGAATTCTATGAGGATAACGAAGAGTGCCCGACATGTCACAGAGATATGGAGAACGAGTTTAAACAAGAAAAGATTGAATCAACAGAAACCAAAGTCCAAGAAATTGAGAAGGGTATCAGACAGATTACAGACAACATCGCATCCATTAACTTACGACTTGAAGAAATCCAAAAGATACAAAGCAAGGTCGACACTCTCAACAGACAAGTTGCACAAAAACAGAATGAAATATCTGCAAGCAATCAATACATCACAAAAATAAATGTAGAGATTGAAAAGTTAAGAACTGAAAATGTAACAGATGATAGTAGTAAACTAAACAAAGAAGAAAAGTCTTTAAAACATCATAACAAATCAAAAGAAGAATTGATTGATAGAAGGTCTTACTTTGAAATTGCACAAGTATTGTTACAAGATGGTGGTATTAAAACTAAAATCATAAGACAATATTTACCTATTATGAACAAGTTAATTAATAAGTATCTTGCATCTATGGACTTTTTTGTTCAGTTTAATCTTGATGAAGGATTCAACGAATCTATCAAATCTAGATATCGTGATGCATTCTCATATGCAAACTTTAGTGAAGGTGAAAAAATGAGAATTGACCTTGCACTATTATTTACATGGAGAGCAATTGCAAAATTAAAAAACTCTGTTAATACAAATCTATTAGTACTAGATGAAGTGTTTGATAGTTCATTAGATGAAGGTGGAACAGAAGAATTTTTAAAGATATTACATACCTTAGATGGAGATACAAATACCTTTATTATATCTCACAAAGGTGATGTATTAACAGAAAAATTTAGACATACTATGACATTTGAAAAAGTAAAAAACTTTAGTAGAATAGTCGATAGTAAATAATGGACTATATATTATTATGGAAGATGAAAATAAAATTGTAGAATATAATGACTTTATAGCAGTATATAAAGGTTGGTTTAATGATGAACATATACAACAGTTTCTAGACTTTTGGGATTTTGCAGAAAGAGTTACACCAGAAGCAATAAAAGATAGACAAGCTACAGAAGACATTACTAGATTAGCTAAATCTGATAATGCAATAGGGTTTAATAATGTTGCACAACATCCAAAATTAAAACATTTAAATGCAGACTTTGATGATTTTCAGAAATACATTAATGGTGATATATTAGAATTATACAATATAGAATATCCAGGCTTTGGTAGACCAACTTCTATTCAAGGTAAAATACAAAAAACCAAACCAGGCGAAGGTTATCATTCATGGCATTGTGAAGTTGATGAACATGAACCACACAGAGTCCTTGCATGGGCATTATTCCTTAATGATGTAGAAGAAGGTGGTGAACTAGAATTTCTATATCAAAATAAAAGAGTAAAACCTAAAAAGGGTGACTTTGTAGTATGGCCTGCATACTTTACACATATGCATAGAGGTAATCCACCAATCAGTGATGAGAAATATATTGTTACAGGTTGGTATCAATATGTAAATATAGAACCAAGAGATAAATAATGACACTATTACACAAAGACGAACCAATATTAAGAAAAGAAATGCCTTTTTTTGATTTTGATAATCCACCAACAGACCCAATAAAACTAAAAAACGAAATGGTTGATAGAATGTTTGAAGAAGGTGGTATTGGTTTATCTGCAAATCAAATAGGTTATGAATATCGTGTGTTTGTAATGAAAGGACAAAACAAAGAACAGTCTATGTTTTTTGCAAATCCAGAAATCATGGAGTTATCAGAAGAAACAGAACTTATGGAAGAAGGATGTCTTTCTGGTGGATGTGAAGGAATCTTTGCATCTGTTTCAAGACCATCAAAAATTATTGGAAGATGGCAAGATGAACTTGGTGAAGTAAAAGAATTAGAATTTAGTGGAATGACTGCAAGATGTTTTCAACACGAGTTAGACCACTTGAATGGTATTCTGTTTATCGACCATCTTTCTAGATTAAAACTAGAAAGAGCAATGAAGAAGAAACAGAAAAGAGAAAAGGAATATGGAAGACTCAGAGAACAAATGTTATCAGTTACCAGAGAATATCGTAGCAAAAATCCCAAATTGCCTAACGAAGGAACAATGTCGGAAACTGATAAAGTATCATCAAGCTAATTTCAATTTAGTTACTCACGATGATGCAGCTGAACAATACAATGGTCGTAGGATACCTATGGTCAGTATTCGTAATCTCGAAATCAAAAGAATCTTAGCAGAGTATCAATACAAAGCAATTGCAGAAATCTGGAAAGTCTATGGTGAAATGGCATATCCAGAACAATCAGAACTTATGTGGTGGCCTGCAGGAAAAGGTCAAGACATGCACATCGATGTTATGGCAAAACCACTTTATGAAATACCACACGAAACTAGAAAAGGAACACAACTAGAATTCATAGAAGACGAAGACGAAGTAATTAATGTTGTACCTTACACTGATTATGCATCTATCTTGTATCTTAATGAAGACTTTGAAGGTGGTGAAACATACTTCGAAGATGGACAAGTTGAAAGTCCAGAAACAGGAACATGTATAATTTTCCAAAGTATGAAACACTTTCATGGTGTTCATCCAGCAAACCCAACAGGTGAAGGTCAAGATAGAATGACAGCACCAATATGGTATACCACTCAAGCAGAAGAAATGGAACTACAATCTCATGGTACAGAAGGTACTAATAAAGATGGTGGATGGAGAGACTTGATTGCAAATCCAAATCCATCTACAGTTAATGTAGGTATTGATTCTGAACCAGTCAGAGAATGGTGGTCAAACCACTATAACATCCCAAAAATCTAGTTGACCCATAGGTACATAAAGTCGTATAATACTCTTGTCGTGTGATTGAACTCCTCGTTATGTTGGTTGGTAGGTTGAGAGGAGACAGAACGAAGTGAGGATATCGTTTAAAATCTGTGAAATGACAAGACTCTAGCAGATATCCCCATAGTTCGAAATGATTCCAAGAAATCGATTATAGTAGTCGTGGGATTTGGGTGAAAACGAAGTCACATTATGGTCACTGCCTATTGACCTAGATAAAATTCTGGTAAGGCCAGACTTGAAGGACTCGGTGATAGAATGGGGTGTCAAAGTGTTACTAATACACCCTAGAACAAATAGAGATAATACTATACAGTTCTCATAGCTCAACTGGAGAGAGCATTGGTTTTCTAAACCAAAGGTTGTAGGTTCGAGTCCTACTGGGAACGCCAATTCAGATGGTCTGTTAGTTCATCGGTGAGAATACTGCCCTGTCACGGCAGAGAGAAGGGTTCGATTCCCTTACAGACCGCCAAATATGATTTGACATATAGGTACATTTTTTTATATAATACATACATGAGGTCAAATAACGAAACACTTAAAACTAGAAAAAATTCTCTTGCAAGGTTACTTGCAACTGAGGATTTAGTAATAGAACACAAAAATGTACCTACTGCATATTTTGAGGTTGACTCAAGAAAGTTAGTATGTCCTATTCTTAAAGATGATATGTCTGCACAACTTTATGACTTGTTTATGGGTCACGAAGTTGGACATGCACTTATCACTCCAGCAGATGGATGGCATGATGCAGTTTCAGAAAAGGGTGCAACTTACAAAGGATATCTAAATGTCCTTGAAGATGTAAGAATCGAAAAACACATCAAATCAAAATATGCTGGTCTTAGAAAAATCTTCTTTGATGCATATAAAGAACTACATGAAGATTTAGATTTCTTTGGTGTTCATGGATATGATGTAAACAAACTTGCATTTATAGATAGAATCAATCTTTACTTTAAGATTGGTCATTCTCTTATGGTTGAATTTTCTCCAGAAGAACAAAAAATCGTAAATCAAATAAACACTAAAATGGATACTTGGGAAAAGGTAGTCAAAGTTGCAGACTATCTTTATGAGTTATCTAAACTAGAAAAGTTACAACCACAAACAGATACTTCTGCACAAAGTGTAGAAACATCAGAAGGTGATGGGGATGCAATTCCTCAAGACTTTGATGAAAGAGAATCAGAAGAAAATGATACAAATGATTCACTGGGTGGTAACATGGAATCAGAAAATGAGTCTGAGGAAGAATCAGAAGATGGTGCAAAAGGTACTGAGTCTACTGATGAAGATTCAGAAGATGGTGAAGATGATGCTGATACATCTACTGGTGAAGGTGATGTTGATAAATCACAGAACTTAAGTGGTGGTGAATTTGGTGAAGAAGGTGGTCAAAGTGGTGATGCACCAGTTTCAGATGATGGTGCAAAAGAGTCTATCACTGATAAGAATTTCAGAAACAATGAAGACACACTTCAAAAAGAAATGGATAGATACGATTCAGAACCATCTTACATGGAATTCAATTCTAAAGAACACAAAGTAAAAGATATTACAATCCCTTACAAAAAGATGATTTCAGATATCACTAAAGAAATGGAAAATGGTAGAAAAGAATATGAACATTCTACTGATACCCTTGCTAACTCTAGAGTGTACACTGAAAAGTTTCTTGACCATAACAAAAATGTCATCAACTATATGGCAAAAGAATTTGATATGAGAAAGGCTGCAGATGCTTACAAAAAGTCAATGTCTGCAAAAACTGGTGAACTGGATATGTCAAAAATCCACCAGTACCTAATCAAAGATGATATCTTCAAAAGAGCAACTATTGTGCCTGATGGAAAAAATCATGGTGTGATTATGTTGGTTGACTGGTCTGGGTCTATGTTTGATGCAATCAGAGAGACTTACGAACAATCTATAGTTCTTACAATGTTCTGTAGAAGAGTTGGTATTCCTCATAGAGTGTATGCATTTACAGATGCTTGGAGAGAAGATGTTGATAGAGAGTACAAAGAAATTGAACATGAAAAGTTTAACTATAATAGTTCTTTAAGACTTATCGAATTGTTCTCTGATAAAATGAACAAAAGAGATTTCAAAGAATCTTGTGTTGTTATGAATGCACAACTTGAATCAATGTGTGGTGGTGGTTATTACAGAAGTAATCAAGGTGACAGATTTGAAGCTGGTTATACTCATGAATACAACTATGCATTAGGTGGTACACCTCTTGATGAATCACTAATGTTCATAAGAGACTACATTGCAGATTTCAAACATAACTACTCAATCGATAAGTTACAGTTTGTTACTCTAACTGATGGAGACAGTTTCAGAATGAATGGTTTCAGAGGTTACAGAAGTGACAACTACATTCATGACAGAAGAACAAAAACTACATTCCTTTATAATGAAGATTATGGAAGGGATGGTACTAATAACCTTCTTAAATGGATAGAGAGAACTACTGGTGTTGATACAGTTGGGTTCTTCATTTGTCCTAACAGACATAGAGATTTCGATTCAGCAGTTGACAAGTTCTCTGGAATTTACAATAACTGGGATGTTAAATCAGAAGGATACAAGTTATTCAGAAGAGAAGGTGGATACTCAGTTTCAACTACTGAAAAGAGTGGATACAAAGAGTTCTACATTCTAAACAAAAAGAAAATGGGTATCGTTGCAGAAGATGACACTTTAGATGTAGATGCTGGTGCAAGTAAACAAGCATTGAAGGGTGCAATGAAAAGAATGGGTAATAACAAAATGTCCCAAAGAAAAATCCTTCAACACTTCGTTAAGAAGGTTGCATGATAGGTACATATTTTGGTATAATGTACACATGGTAAAAAATATTAATAATTCAAAAAGTGAGGTAAATATGAAGTTGAATGCTAATCATTATAGGTTTCTCGATGCATGTGCAGAGCAGTTTCCTAGTCAAGTCGAATTTTCTAAATCGACAGTTAAAAAAATATGTGACAGGGCAGAGATTCCCTTTCCATCGTGGTTAATTAGAAAACCACAATTCAAAGCAGGTTATGGAACTTATTCCATTAAATCTGTAGTTAAAGACCATTATTCCGAATATGCACCAGTTGTTCAAGCTGTTCAAACTGTTGAGACAGTTCCAGTTCCAACATCTACTGTTGGTGTGAATGTTCTCGATGAAAACATTTCAGTTATTCCATCAATCATGGGTAACTATGTTCCTTTTGGTCACTTCAAAGACCTTAAGTCAATCCTAAAGTCTGGAGTTTTCTTTCCAGTCTTTATTACTGGTCTCAGTGGTAATGGTAAGACTTTGATGGTCGAACAAATTTGTGCAAAACTCAAGAAGGAACTTTTCAGAGTTAACATTACTATTGAAACTGATGAAGATGATTTGATTGGTTCAAATACTCT
>CEVX01173192.1_pt1 | contig 12811 bp, 9 predicted proteins | sample 356561 | NCBI WGS metagenome assembly CEVX01 (sample SAMEA2623886, study PRJEB7988) | marine metagenome | biome: marine biome (ENVO:00000447); feature: surface water layer (ENVO:00002042); material: "saline water (ENVO:00002010), including plankton (ENVO:xxxxxxxx)" | depth 5 m | reverse complement strand
AATTGATTTGGATAAGTCTATAGGAATAGTTTCACTGATGACACCTATTTCCGATGATTCAGAACTAAACAATCCAAACAACGTAAAAGTTATCACAGATAAAGCTGGTAATGCTATATTTTTTTCTCGATATCCCATCCCGTTTAAAAGAAACATTAATACTTCAATTGCACACAAACATATTGGTATTTACGCTTTTAGAAAGGAAACGTTGCTAGAATTTTCTAAATTAAATATTGGAGTTTTGGAAAAATCAGAAAAAATAGAAGCATTAAGACTAATTGAGAACAATATTAAAATTAAAATGATTATTTCTAATGAGATGTTTGTTGGAATTGATACAGAAGATGATCTTAAAAAAGCAATAAAATTTTTCAGTGAAAAAGACAGTATATAAGCTTATTTTAAACCTAATTGGCTGGAAAATCACAGGTAATAAAACCTTATCTAAAGACACGATAAAAAAATCAGTTATAATCACTGTTCCACATACTCACTGGTTAGATTTTTATTTAGGGGTTTTAATTAGAGGTTCAATAGGTTTTAAATCTAATTACCTTGCAAAGAAAGAATTATTTGTTTTTCCTTTAAACATAATTTTTAAATGGACTGGAGGAGTTCCTGTTGATAGAAAATCAAACAATAATTTAGTTAGACAAATAGTAAATATATTTAATTCAAAAGATGAATTTCGATTATCTCTAGCACCTGAGGGAACAAGAAAAAGAGTAGAAAAACTTAAATCAGGATTCTATTATATAGCACTCGAATCAAAAGTACCAATTTTCTTAATGACTCTAGATTTTAAAAATAAAAAAACCTTAATCTCAGAACCATTTTACCCGTCAGGGGATAAAGAATCAGACTTTGATTATATTGAAAACTACTTTCATGGAGTTGTAGGAAAGATTAAGGAATATAGTTTTTACAAAAAAAACTAAACATTCATATTGTGAAAAACATTTTGAACATCATCATCATTTTCAATTTTCTCTAACAGTTTTTCAACTTCTAACTTTTCTTGTTCATTTACATTTTTAAGATTATTAGGAATCCTATCAAACCCCGATGAAATTATTTTTATTTCCTTTGATTCTAATGCTTTTTGAATTTCACCAAAACTATCAAAAGCCCCATAAATTAAAATCCCATCTTCATCTTCAAAAACTTCTTCTGCACCAAAGTCAATAAGTTCAAATTCAAGATTTTCAACATCAATGTCTTGGTTTTTAATTTTGAAGTTACATGTGTGATCAAACATAAAAATTACTGAGCCAGATGTACCCAAAGCACCATTACATTTGTTAAAATAACTTCTAATATTAGCAACAGTTCTAGTATTATTATCGGTAGCTGTTTCTACTAAAATTGCAACTCCATATGGGGCGTAACCTTCAAACAATATTTCTTTATAATTTCCCAAAGATTTGTCCGATGCTCTTTTGATCGCTCTATCAATATTGTCTTTTGGCATATTGACAGCTTTAGCATTTTGTATAACAGCTCTTAGTTTTGAATTCGAATCAGGATCAACACCACCTTCCTTAACAGCAATTACAATATCTTTTCCAATCCTTGTAAAAGCTTTACTCATAGCTGACCATCTTTTCATTTTTCTGGCTTTTCTAAATTCAAATGCTCTTCCCATATTTTTATTTAAAAGGCGGTTTTACAACTAAAGCTTTTTTAATATTTTTTCTTATTTGAATGAATATCTCCGTTCCGGGTTTTGAATATTCAACTTTAACATAACCCAAACCAATACCAATATTTAGTGAAGGAGACATAGTTCCAGATGTTACAACACCAATAATTTCATTATTTTCATTCAATATGTCGTAGTTTTTTCTTGGAATAGCTTTTTCTTCCATTTTAAAACCAATTAATTTCCTTTTAACCCCTTCAATCTTTTGCTTTTTAAATATTTCACTAGACGTGAATATCTTGTTTGTTTTTGTTATCCATGAAAGACCAGCTTCAATAGGTGAAGTGTTTTCATCAATATCGTTTCCGTACAAACAGAATCCCATTTCAAGACGAAGCGTATCTCTTGCAGCTAACCCCGTTGGTTTAATTCCATATTTTTTTCCAGACTCAAAAATTTTATCCCATAAGTCTTTAGCAATTTCATTTTTACAATATATTTCGAACCCACCACATCCGGTATAACCAGTATTTGAAATAATTATTCCATTAACATATTCAAAATTGTAATAACTTATTTCTTTAAGATTAATATCAAAAATTGGATCTAAAACTTCTAAAGCATAAGGTCCTTGTATTGCAATTAATGAGAAGGAATCAGAAACATCAATTAACTGTGTATTGAACTTATTATTTTTATTTAAAAAATCTAAGTCTTTATCAATATTTGAGGCGTTTACAACCATCATATATCTGTTATCTTCAAATTTATACAAGATAAGATCATCAACAATACCTCCATTTTTATTTGGAATACAATTATATTGAGCTTGACCCTTTTTAATTTTGCTTATATCATTGCTAAGAACAGATTGTAGAAAAATTTCAGCTTCGTCTCCATGAACATAAAATTCACCCATGTGAGAAACATCAAACACTCCAACATTGTCCTTAACATTTTTATGCTCAATATTTACACCTTCATATTGAACAGGCATCATGTAACCTGCAAAATCAATTAATTTAGCATTTAATTCGAGGTGTGAGTCATAAAGAGCAGTTTTCTTCATCTTAAAATTTTTTGTGAAATCAAATTTAATTAATTTTAGATCAAATTTAATTTAAATGAATTCATTCATTATAAAAGATATTAATATTACGTTTAATGATATCTACAAAATTATAAATGAAGATTTAAATCTTTCAATTGATTCTTCAGTAATTGATAAAATAAATACATCAAGGAGTTATCTAGAAAAAAAGATTACAGATTCTGATGAAAGTTACTATGGAGTTAACACTGGTTTCGGTGACCTTCAAAATTTTAAGATTGATGAAAATGATTTAGTTAAATTGCAAACTAATCTGTTAAAATCACATGCTTGTGGGGTAGGTGATAAAGTAGATTCAGAAATAGTCAAATTAATGATTCTGTTAAAAATAATATCACTTTCGAAAGGATTTAGTGGAATTAAACTTGAAACAATTGAAAGACTTCTTTTCTTTTTTAATAATAATATAAATCCGGTTATTTATAAATACGGCTCATTAGGAGCTTCTGGAGATCTTTCACCATTATCCCATTTATCACTCCCTTTAATCGGATTAGGTGAGGTGGAATTTAACGGTAAAATATATGAATCTACAGATTTACTAAATAAGTTTAATCTTAAACCACTTAAACTTGGATCTAAAGAGGGGTTAGCTTTAATTAATGGTACTCAATATATGTTATCATCGCTGATTAATTCTGCAATTCATTCAGTTAATATATCCGAATATGCCAATCTTATCTCAAGTATTTCGATCGATGCTTTCAAATGTAATCTATCACCATTTAATTCTTTAATTTCTGATGTAAGGCCATATAGGGGTCAAATAAATGTTTCAAAATCAATTATTAATAATTTAAAAGGTGGTGAAACAGAAAGAATTAAAAAAGATCATATTCAAGACCCTTACTCGTTTAGATGTATACCACAAGTTCATGGAGCTACACAAGAAACTTTAAATTATATTTTAGAAATAATAAATACAGAGATTAACTCCGTAACTGATAACCCGATAATATTTGTTAAAGAGGATAAAATTATTTCAGGAGGGAATTTTCATGGTCAACCGCTAGCTTACGCAATAGATTTTCTTAAAATTTCGATTTCAGAGCTTGGGAGTATTTCTGAAAGAAGGGTTTTTAATTTAATGTCAGGGAAAAGAGGGTTACCACCTTTTTTGATAAATGATCCAGGACTAAATTCAGGGTTAATGATTCTTCAATACACATCTGCTAGTTTAGTAAGTGCTAATAAACAATTGGCAACACCCTCAAGCACCGACTCTATTACTTCTTCAAATGGACAAGAAGATCATGTAAGTATGGGTGCAAATGGAGCAAATCAATTGAGAGACATAATAAATAACTTATACGAAATTTTTGCTATTGAAATAATAACTGCCATTCAGGCAAAAGAATTTAATAATCACAAAACATCAGATTTAATTGAACAATTTATATCGGCAATAAGAAAAATTCATCCAAAAATATCATCTGATAGAGTTTTTCATAGAGACATAGTTAAAGTTTCAAAATATTTGAAGAAGAATAGAAGAGTAGCCTAAGTTTATTTTTTTGATGTTTTAGATTCTCTTTTATTTTGAATCTTAATACTTAATTCTTCTTTTCTAGATAAATGATCAATATTTATAGTATCTCCCTCGTTAATCATAGAATTTAGTATTTCTGAAGCAATTAAGTCTTCTATATGTTTTTGGATCGTTCTTTTTAGAGGTCTAGCTCCGTATTTCTTATCATATCCATTTTTGGCTAAAAATTCCTTAGCTTTTTTACTTAATTTTATCTTATAACCTAATTCTTCGATTCTTTGATATAATTTGGATAATTCAATATCAATTATTTTGTGAATGTTTTCTTTTGAAAGTGTATTAAAAATTATCACTTCATCAATTCTATTTAAAAACTCCGGTGCAAACTTCTTTTGAAGAGCATTTATAATGGTTTTTCTTGTGAATGAATCTTCCTGAGATTTTTTTGCTGTAGTACCAAAACCAACACCTGAACCAAAATCTTGAATTTTTTTAACTCCAATATTTGAGGTCATTATAATAACACAATTTGTAAAATCAATCTTTCTTCCAAGGCTATCTGTAAGAAAACCATCGTCTAAAACTTGTAATAGCATATTGAATATATCTGGATGGGCCTTTTCAATTTCATCAAGTAATACTACCGCATATGGCTTTCTCCGTATCTTTTCTGTAAGTTGTCCTCCGTCTTCATATCCAACATAACCAGGAGGGGCGCCGATTAATCTCGAAACAGCAAATTTTTCCATATATTCACTCATATCAACTCTGATTAATGCCTCTTCACTGTCAAATAATTCTTTGGCAAGGGTTTTTGCTAATTGAGTTTTACCTACACCGGTTTGTCCGAGAAATATGAATGAACCAATGGGCTTTTTTGGGTCTTTTAGGCCAGCTCTGTTTCTCTGAATAGATTTTACCACTTTGTCAATTGCTTTATCTTGACCAATAATATTTTTTTTAATAATTGAGGTAAGTTTGGATAATTTATTACTTTCTGATTGTTTTAATTTGTTTAGTGGTATTCCTGTCATCATTGATACAACGTCAGCAATACTTTCCTCATTAACGATTTCTTTATTTTTTTTGCATTCATCTTCCCATTGGATTTGAGCAGAATTAAGTTTGTTTTCGATTATTTTTTCTTTATCTCTAAAGCTAGCAGCCTCTTCATATTTTTGATTTTTTACTGCGTTATTTTTACTAACTTTTACGTCTTCTAACTCAACCTCTAACTCATCAATATGTTGTGGTACATCTAAATTAGTTAAGTGTACTCTTGAACCTGCTTCGTCCAAAGCATCAATTGCCTTATCAGGCAAATGCCTATCATTCATATATCTTGAGGTAAGTTTTACACATGCATGAAGTGCCTCAGCCGTATATATTACGTTATGATGGTCCTCGTATTTATCTTTAATATTTTTTAATATTTCTAGAGTTTCCTCCTCATTTGTTTCTTCAACAATTATTTTTTGAAATCTTCTCTCTAAAGCTCCATCTTTTTCTATAGAATTTCTGTATTCATCAAGTGTAGTTGCTCCAATACATTGTATCGTGCCTCTTGCAAGTGCAGGTTTAAACATATTTGAAGCATCAAGACTCCCAGTTGCTCCTCCGGCACCAACTATAGTATGAATTTCGTCAATAAAAAGAATAATGTCAGAGTTTTTTTCTAATTCATTCATGACAGCCTTCATTCTTTCTTCAAATTGTCCCCTGTATTTTGTTCCAGCAACTAAACTTGCCAGATCTAGAGAAATAATTCTCTTATTGTATAGTACTCTGGAAACTTTCTTCTTAATTATTCTTATCGCAAGACCTTCAGCAATAGCTGATTTTCCAACACCAGGTTCTCCAATTAACAAGGGGTTGTTTTTCTTTCTCCTACTTAGTATTTGTGATACTCTTTGAATTTCTACCTCCCTTCCTATTATAGGGTCAAGTTCATCATTTTCAGCCATCAATGTTAGGTCTTTTCCAAAATTATCAAGAACAGGTGTTTTAGATTTCTTATTCGCTTTGGGTTTTGTCTTTGAGGTTTGAGGAGATTTTAATTCTTGGATATCAGAACCATCATTATTTTGTGTAGGTTCATCTGAAAAATCATCTTTTCCAATTATAGATTTATACTCGTCTTTAACAACGTTATAATTAATTTCCATATTATTGAAAATTTTAGCCGTAGGATCATTCTCGTTCCTAAGAATACATAGAAGTAGATGTGCAGTATTGATAATTGAACTTTGGAAAAGTTTTGCTTCTAAAAAAGTTGTTTTTAAAGCACGTTCAGCCTGTCTAGTAAGATGTAGGTTTTTTTTTGTAGTTTCTTTTACCTCACTCTCAAAATTGATCGGATTAAGTGATTCAATTTTTCTTCTTAATTCGTTTAAATCAATCCCAAGAAAGTTTAATACGTCTATAGCTTTACCTTCACCATTTCTGATTAAACCTAAAACAAGATGTTCAGTTCCAATAAAATCATGACCTAATCTTAAGGCCTCTTCTTTACTGTAAGTTATTACATCTTTTACTCTTGGAGAAAAATTATCATCCATAAAAAATTATTTTTATAAAAATAATCATAAAGATTTTTTAAAACAACTCTACAATGTATTAAAATTTATATATAATTAATTGTTAATAAATTATACTTTTCAACTTAATTTTCTAGCATAAATAATGTATCTAAATTCCTATATTTGTTAACTACTATTTATATGATATAATTAAACCTTTTTTTATTATGAATGATGGCGAAAAATTAATACCAATTAACATAGAGGATGAAATGAAATCGGCATACATTGATTATTCAATGTCTGTTATTGTTTCCAGAGCTCTTCCAGACGTGAGAGATGGTTTAAAACCAGTACACAGAAGAGTATTGTATGGAATGCATGACCTAGGCGTAAAAGCTTCATCAGCACACAAAAAGTCAGCTAGAATTGTAGGTGAAGTTATGGGTAAATATCACCCACATGGTGATTCTGCTATTTATGACACTATGGTTAGAATGGCTCAAGATTGGAGCCTAAGATACATGCTTGTTGACGGTCAAGGTAATTTTGGTTCTGTTGATGGAGATAGTCCTGCAGCAATGAGATATACTGAGGCGAGAATGCAAAAAATATCAGAAGAGATGCTTTCTGACATAGAAAAAGATACGGTTGATTACAAACTAAATTTTGATGATACATTAAAAGAACCTACAGTTTTACCAACAAAAATTCCTGCTTTATTAGTCAATGGTGCATCTGGTATTGCTGTTGGTATGGCTACTAATATTCCACCACATAATTTAACAGAAGTTATAGACGGAACCCTTGAGTATATAAAAGATAATTCAATTGATATTGATGGTCTAATGCAATTTGTAAAAGCACCAGATTTTCCTACAGGTGGTATTATACACGGCTATGAAGGTGTTAAGGAGGCCTTCCATACTGGAAGAGGTAAAGTTGTTATGAGAGGTAAGGCTGAAATTGAAGAAGTTGATGGCAAAGAGTCAATTATTGTCACAGAAATACCTTTCCAGGTTAACAAAGCTGATATGATAAAAAAAATTGCTGATTTAGTAAACGATAAAAAGTTAGAAGGTATTTCAACTATCAGAGATGAATCAGACAGGAATGGTATGAGAATAGTGTTTGTTTTAAAAAGAGATGCAATTCCAAATATTGTTCTTAACAAGTTGTTTAAGTATAGTCCTCTACAATCCTCATTTAGTGTAAATACAATTGCTCTTGTCAAAGGTAGACCTCAAATGCTCAACCTTAAAGATATGATAAAGCATTTTGTTGATCATAGACATGATGTTGTTGTTCGAAGAACAAAATTTGAATTAAAAAAAGCTGAAGATAGATGTCATATTCTTGAAGGTTTAATTACAGCTTCAGACAATATAGATGAAGTTATCGCTCTAATAAAGGGTTCTAAGAATGCTGAAGATGCACGTGATAATCTAATTAAAAAATTTAAGCTTTCTGAAATTCAGGCTAAGGCTATTGTAGAAATGCGTTTGAGACAACTTACTGGTTTAGAGCAAGATAAACTTAGAAGCGAATATGAAGAAATTAAAAAGTTAATTGAAGACTTAAAAGACATCCTTTCAAATGAGGACAGAAGAATGAATATTATTTCTGAAGAACTCAATGAGATTAAGCAAAAATATGGTGATTCGAGAAGGTCAGTTATAGAATACTCAGGAGGAGATTTATCTATTGAAGATATGATTCCAGATGAAAAAGTTGTTATAACAATTTCACATGCTGGTTATATTAAAAGAACATCGTTGGATGAATACAAAGTTCAGAATAGAGGAGGAGTAGGCCAAAAAGCATCAACAACAAGGAATGAAGATTTTCTTGAAGACTTATTTGTGGGTACCAATCATCAATTTATGCTATTCTTTACTCAGAAAGGTAAGTGTTTTTGGATGAGAGTATATGAAATCCCTGAAGGAAGCAAAACATCGAAGGGTAGGGCTATTCAAAACTTGATTAATATTGAGCAAGATGATAAAGTTAAAGCGTTTATATGTACTAAAGATTTAAAAGATGAAGATTATATAAATAATCATTATGTAATAATGGCTACAAAAAAGGGTCAAGTCAAAAAAACATCTCTTGAACAATATTCCAGACCTCGTGTGAATGGTATTAAAGCTATTACAATTAAAGATGATGATGAATTGCTTGAAGCTAAATTAACTGATGGTAATAGTCAGGTTATGTTAGCATTAAAATCTGGAAAGGCAATCAGGTTTGAAGAAGCAAAAACAAGACCAATGGGCAGAAATGCATCTGGTGTTAGAGGTATAAGACTTCAACACGATAAAGATGAGTTGATAGGTATGGTATCTGTAAATGACATGGATAGCAATATTTTGGTTGTTAGTTCAAATGGATATGGAAAAAGATCTAAACTTGATGATTACAGAATAACAAATAGAGGAGGTAAAGGAGTTAAAACCATCTCCATAACTGAAAAAACAGGAGATCTTGTAGCCATCAAGAATGTTGATGATTCAAACGGCTTGATGATTATAAATAAGTCAGGCATAGCCATAAGAATGGCAGTTGAAGATTTAAGAGTTATGGGGCGTGCAACCCAAGGAGTAAAGTTAATTAATATAAAAGATGGTGATTCGATTGCTGCCGTAGCCAAGGTAATTCATGAAAAAGATGATGAAGAACAAGAAGTAGAGTCAAACGAATCTGACAATAAAAATTTAGAACAATGAAAAAAATAATTCTAATCTTACTAACTTTTGGTTTAATTCAATTTAGTTATTCTCAAAAGAAAGAACTAAAATCTGTAGATAAATTAGTTAAATCTGGTGAATATAAAAATGCTTTAAAAACAATTGAATCAATAAAAGATCTGATTAATATTTCAGATGATAAAATAAAAGCAAAGTATTACTATTTAAAAGGTTTAGCTAGATATCAAAATGGAGAAGGTTCATTTGAAAATAAACTATTAAGTGTAGATGATTTTAATAAAGTTAAAAATATAGAAGAGTCAAGCTCAAAAATTTATTCCACAAAAATTGATGATATCTTCACTAACCTTTTTAATTCATTTGTTAATGACTCAAGAACCGCTTTAGATAACAAAAATTATAAAGAGTCGTACTCAAACCTAGAGGCAGCATACAATGTTTCAAAAAAGGATACATTATATCTTTATAATGCTGCATTAGTAGCAACTGAAGCCAAAGAATATTCAACTGCACTAGGATTTTATAAAAAACTGATTGATTTAAACTATACAGGTGTATCAATAAATTATTATGCCACCGAAAAAGAATCTGGAAAAGAACAAGTTTTTCAAGACGAGAAATCAAGAGATTTTTCTGTAGATGTTATTGGCACACATGAATCCCCAAGAGATGAAATGGCTAAATCTGTTGAAATTGACATATACAGATCGATTGCTGCCATTTACAGAGTGGAAGAAAATTATGAAAAATCTATAGTTTATTTAGAAAAAGCTAAACTTATTGATCAAGGAGATATAAATCTAATATTACTTGAATCAAATGTAAGATGGGAAATGGGTGAAGTTGATAATTATCAAAAATTAATCTCGAAAGCATTAGAAATTGAACCAGATAACGTTGATTTAGTATTTAACTTAGGAGTTGTAAATGCGGATAAAGGAAATTTTGAGGATGCTATTCTATATTACAATAAAGCAATTGAAATTGATTCAGGCTACACAAAAGCTTATTTAAATGCTGCAGCCTTAATTCTTGATCGAGAAGGTCCGATGATTGAAGAAATGAATTCTCTTGGAACTTCTACTGCAGATTATAATAGATATGATGAATTAAAAATTGAAAGAGAAAACCTATACAGGGAGGCCATACCATATTTAGAAAAAGTTTATAATTTGGAAAATGACAATTTAAATGCTGCAAGGACATTGAGGAACATTTTTTCTGCTCTGGATGAAACAGAATCTTACAACAAGTACAAAGTTATTGTTGCTGAATTAGAAAGCAGATAAATTCAGATAATTTTCTTTATGTATCTGAGGTAATGTGTATGCGTTTTTTTATCATTATTATATATGCCTGTTTGGTCTAATCTATCTATTCTTACTTTACCACTTGCATGTATTATATGGTTATCCTTTAGTATTATTCCAACGTGAACTATCACGTCCTCTTTGTTATGAAAAAAAGCTAAATCTCCTGGTTCAGATTCTTCTATAAAACTTAATGTTTTACCTTGTGTAGCTTGATCTTTTGAATCTCTTAAAAGCTTATAACCATTGATTTTATATACCATTTGAGTGAAACCAGAACAATCAATTCCAAAGGGAGTTTTACCACCCCACAAATAAGGTGTGTGTAAATAAAGAAGAGCTATATTTACAATTGATTCTTTGCTTTGTTTTCCTGTTATATGCTTGCCTAAGAATTTATTGTTTAATACATTTGAACGAGAAATAACTGAGCCGATAGTTATGGTTATTAATTCCTTTTTCTCATTCTCTACAAACTCGACTAAATCAGATGAATATGATTCTATCTCTAAATCTTTTTTCTGAACTTCATTAATTTTTTGATATTGTTTAGAGTCTATCCATCCAATATAATTGTCAAAATTAGATTTAATTTTTGTCCAATTCTCTTTCTCTTCAATAATGGAAATTAAATCACCATAAATTAGTTGGGTTACCATCTCCGATTTATCAGAGTTTGAAATCCTAACCGGAACAATACTTAATTTACAAACTCCATATTGCATATTAAATCTTAATTTGAATAGATGAAGCGCCACCACCTCCGTTACATATAGCAGCTATACCAGTTTTCTTATTTGTATTGTGTAAACTGTGAATTAATGTGGTAATTATTCTGGCTCCCGAACATCCAAGGGGATGACCCAAAGAAACAGCACCTCCGTTAATATTTACCTTTTCTTTATCTAAATTAAGTATATCTATGTTTACAATCGGAACCATTGAAAATGCTTCATTAATTTCAAATAAATCAACTTGACTTATATTAGTACTTGTCATTTTAGTTAGTTTGTCAATTGCATTGGATGGTGCAATTGTAAATAAATCAGGTTTGGTTGCTGAATCGGCAAACCCTACTATCTCCGCTAAAGATTTAATATTTAAATCAATTGCTTTTTGCTTATTCATCAAAATTAAAATTGAAGCACCATCACTAATTGGTGATGAATTTGCAGCCGTAATTGTTCCATTTTTCACAAATGCAGGGTTAAGTTTGGATATCTTATCAAAATTTACCTTTGAGATTTGTTCATCTGTATCAACAATAACTTTATTTCCTTTTCTGTCAGTATATTCAACAGGCACTATTTCGTTTTTAAAAAACCCTTTTTTAATCGATTTTATTGATCTATTATATGATAATACAGTATACTCATCTTGAAGTTCTCTTGAAATTTTATACTTGGTTGAACAATTGTCAGCAAGAACACCCATCGAATTTTCGCTATACACGTCTGTTAATCCATCCATCATAAGTCCGTCAGTGAAAATTGCATTACCGTATTTTTTTGGCTTTCTTAAATTGATATAATGAGGCGCATTGCTCATACTTTCAATACCCCCAGCTACAACAACATCATTTAATCCTAATTGAATTGATTGTGCAGCTAAAGAAACAGCTTTCATTCCAGATGAACAAACTTTATTTATACTTGAGCATGGTATATTTGAGTCAAGTTCTAAACTCATTGCTATTTGTTTAGCAGGAGCTTGTCCACATCCAGATTGAAGAACATGACCAATAATTAATTCGTTTATTAAATTTTTATCTAGGTTGATTTTAGATAAAGCACCCTTTAAAGCAGATATTCCAAGATCAACTGCGGAAAGATTAGATAATGAACCCATAAAGCATCCCAAAGGAGTTCTAACGGCACTAACTACAACTACCTTATTTTGCATACGTTTGTTTTTCTAAAGTTAATAAATATTAAATTGTATTAAGCTGTCAAATATTTAGTAAATTTAATGAAACTTGTTATGAGTAAATTTTTTAATAGTATTAATAAAGGTTTTTCAAGAATATTTA
>CEVX01096615.1_pt1 | contig 12812 bp, 14 predicted proteins | sample 356561 | NCBI WGS metagenome assembly CEVX01 (sample SAMEA2623886, study PRJEB7988) | marine metagenome | biome: marine biome (ENVO:00000447); feature: surface water layer (ENVO:00002042); material: "saline water (ENVO:00002010), including plankton (ENVO:xxxxxxxx)" | depth 5 m | reverse complement strand
TTTCTTTAATTTATTAGGTTTTTTAACCCATATTGGATTAGTATTATTAATTGTATTATCAACTTTTATTGTTTTATATTTTGGATTACCATCCTTATCCTTTCCATCCTCAACAGATTCGTCTTTTTCACCAAACTTAATTTTTACTGGTAAAAATTTACAATACTTATCAAGTATTCCTTGAATTTTATTTTCCTCTAAAAAGTCTTTTGAATCTTTATTTACATGTAAAATAACATCAGTTCCAGTATTCTTTTTTGAACCATCTTTTATTTCGTATTCCGTATTTCCATCACAGCTCCAGTGAGCTCCCTTTTTATTTTTCAAATAAGATTTAGAATTAATTTCTACTTTGCTTGCGACCATAAATGCCGAATAAAAACCTAAACCAAAGTGACCAATTATTTGATTTTCATCTCCTTTGTTTTTATACTTTTCTAAGAACTCAGTTGCCCCTGAGAATGCAATTTGATTTATATATTTGTTAATTTCATTACCGCTCATTCCAATACCATTATCAGATATCGTTATAGTTTTTTTCTTTTTATCTAATATAATATTTATCGTTTCATCTTTGATCTCGTCTTTATATTCTCCTAGTGATGACAATCTTTTTAGTTTTTGAGTTGCATCTACTGCATTAGAAATAAGTTCCCTTAAAAAAATGTCTTGATCAGAATAGAGGAATTTTTTTATTATTGGGAAAATGTTTTCTGTATTAATTGATATTTTTCCTTTTTCTTTCATAATTATTTATTTACTAGTTCTACTCCAAAAATTGTTCCAATTTTTAAAATTATGACAGTGTGTCATTAAAATATTTTATCTTATTCTATCCGATTCATTAACCAATAGTTCATCTTTTTTAATAAATCTATTTGCAATAGAATTAAATATTAAAGCAGTAAAAATTAAATAAAATGATATTAAGATATTAATATCAAATGTATTTTTAATCATTACTTCATTATAGAATAATTCGTATAAAATTATTGAAATAGTAATTGACATTATTATTGAATTAATGGCTCCAATTTTTATTTGATTTATTCTATTTCTATATTGAAAAATAGAATAGAAAGATAAACTGCCTGCTATAAAAATTAAAATTAAAATATAGGGGCGAGGATATAAAATTGCAGAAGGATCTTCTTCAGAAATGTATTGCTGATAAACCAGTTCGTAAATGTATAAAGTTTCTTTTTCTTTAATAGTAGTTATGTTGTTTTCTTTTTTATAAACAATTTTTTCTGATAATGGGAAAAAATAGGTTGAAAATAAACTTATTGTTACTAATAATAAAAATATTGATTGTATTCTTTGTATCATGTATATTACAATTATTCTTATTCAAAATTAATTAATGGCAATTTACAATCCTAAATTTATTTCATGAGATACGTTATATACATTTCTTACTTGGGAACGGATTACCATGGCTGGCAGGTTCAGGATAATGCTCTTTCAATACAATATATTTTAAATAATTCACTATCTAAAATTTTAAAAGAGGATATTAAAACTGTTGGTGCTGGAAGGACAGATACTGGTGTCCATGCTTTGAATCAAGCTGCCCATTTTGATTTCAACAAATCATTAGATAATAATGATTTTCTTTATAAAATAAATTCAATTTTACCTAATGATATTTCCGTAAATAAACTAATTAAAGTTAAAGATGATTTTCATGCTAGATTTGATGCAATAGAAAGAAGTTATATCTATAAAATTCATCTAAAAAAAACTCCTTTTTTGTATGGTTTATCTTATCGTTATAAAAATAAAATTAACTTATCAATATTGAATAAAGCTTGTAAAATAATTATTTCAAATAAAAATTTTAAAAGTTTTTGTAAGTCAAAATCCGATGTAAAAAATTATATATGTAATTTGGTGAGTGCAAAATGGAAAAAGGGTGAAAATGATACATTTTTTTTTGAAATTTCTTCAGATAGGTTTCTTAGAGGCATGGTAAGATCAATTGTTGGTACAATGTTAATATTAAATGAGAAAAAAATTAATTTGTCAGATTTTAAAAAAATTATTTTAGATAACGATAGAAAAAATGCTGGATATTCTGTTTTCCCTGGGGGGTTATATTTAAAGCAAATTTTATATCCAATCAAATTGTAAACAAAAATGGATAAACAATCTGTTAGTGGAAATGTTATTGATTATAAAGTTTTAAAAAGACTTTTCATATATTGTAAACCATATATAAAGCAGTTCTACTTATTAGTTTTTTTTACAATTTCTTTATCTATATTAAGTCCTATAAGACCTTATCTTGTTCAATTGACGATAGATAATCATGTTGCATTTAATGATTATAATGGTATGCTCAATATGATTATAATCCTACTTGTTTTATTGATATTTCAAGGTATTATTCAATATTATCATACCTATTTATCAGGTTGGATTGGTCAGAATATTGTTAGAGACTTAAGGATTAAGTTATATTCTCATATACAAAAACTCAGATTGAAATTTTTTGATAATACTCCTATTGGAAAAATTATAACTAGAAATATTTCTGACATTGAAACAATATCTGAAGTTTTTGGCCAAGGTCTTGCTTCAATTATTGGTGATTTGTTACAGCTAATTGGAATATTAATCATAATGTTTTTGATTAATTGGAAGTTAACTTTAGTAACTCTATCAACGTTTCCTTTATTATTATTGGTAACTTATATTTTTAAGGAAAAGGTTAAAGTTTCATTTAATAATGTAAGAGAAGCTGTAGCAAATTTAAATTCATTTGTTCAAGAACGTATTGTAGGAATGAATGTTATACAAATATTTGCTAGAGAGTCTAAAGAATATGAGTCATTTAAAAAAATCAATAGAAACCATTTAGAATCTAATTTAAAAGCTGTTTTATATTATTCTTTGTATTTTCCTGCAATGGAGTTTTTTACTGCTCTAGGAATGGGGTTATTGATTTGGTATGGCTCTTATCAGATATTAGAAGATGAAATATCTTTAGGAATATTGATTGCATTTATAATGTATTTACAAATGTTTTTTAGACCAATTAGAATGATTGCAGATAGATTTAATGTATTGCAGATGGGTGTTGTAAGTTCTATCAGGATTTTTAAACTTTTAGATACCAAAGAGATGATAGTAAATAATAATAAGTTCAAAATTGAAAATAATATATCAGGAAAATTAGAATTTAAAAATTTATGGTTTGCTTATAATGAAAAAAATTATGTTTTAAAAAATATAAATTTTAAAATAAATCCAGGAAATGTACTTGCAATAGTTGGAAGCACTGGATCGGGAAAAACATCCATAATAAATTTGATAAATAGGTTTTATGAATTTAATAAAGGCGAAATTTATTTAGATGAAAATAAATTAAGAGATTATAATTTAGATCAACTTCGTAAAGTTATAGGCTATGTTCCTCAAGATGTTTTTTTATTTTCAGACACTGTAAGAAATAATTTAACTCTTGGCAATAAAACGATATCCGATAAGAAAATTTGGGAAGTAATACATTATTTAAAAGCTGAAAAGTTTATTCAAAAACTTCCTGGAAAATTAAATTACAATGTTATGGAGAGGGGGGCAACATTATCTGTTGGTCAACGTCAATTATTATCGTGTATCCGAATCCTTCTTTTTGATCCTAAAATAATTCTTCTAGATGAAGCAACTTCATCAGTAGATAGTGGAACTGAGGAAACTATTCAAAATGCAATATCAAAAATTTTAAAAAACAGAACTTCTATTGTTATTGCTCATCGTTTATCTACAATAAAACAAGCTGATAATATTTTGGTATTGGAAAATGGAGAAATTGTAGAGTCAGGAAAACATGATGAATTAAAAAGAAATAATAAACAATATTCTAAACTTTATAAAATGCAATTTAGCGAGGTTACCATCTAAATTTTGTATTTATCATTTTATAAAGTTTTTCGTTATGCTTAAGAAAAAATTCTTCAATAGTTTCTTTTGTTTTTTGTTTGATTTTAATGTCAATTTTACTTTTATTATAAATAGTTGAACAAGGAACTGGCTCTGAACTAAGATTCAAAAATTCAAAAACTTTATTTAGCTCTTTCCTCGCATGTGAAAATAATTTTTCAGAAAATAAAACATGAATTTGTTTTTTATCAAAATAATCAAAATATATTTTTAACTGCTTGTGATATATACCTCTATCTAGAATTGAAAAATATTTGAATTTCCTACTATAATAATTTTTATTGTTTAACATTTTTTCTTTTTCATAATTAATGAATTTCATTTCTTTTTCTATTACCTCTTCTATAGTAGTATTAGGTTTATACTTTCCTAAATAAATATTATGTTTATAGTTAGAAATAGCCCTTTCAACAGGATTTCGCAATAGAACTATAAGTTTTGATTTTGGTGATATTACCTTTATTCTTTCAGCAACAAAAGGATGATGGATATAATCGGGACTACACTCAAAAGTTAATAAATCTTTATTTCTATTATTAAAATTATCTTTATACCAATTTATTCCTTTTTCATAATTTCTATCAAAAAAATGAATTTCTCTTCGTGATCCAACACATATATTAGAATGATTACTAAGATAATTATACAAAGAAGTAGTGCCTCCTTTTTGAGTGCCAAGAATTATAAAATCAGGATTTTTTCCTTCTACTTTTTTTTTGATTTTTGAGTAATATAAATTAATGGAATGCTGATATTTTCTTACTATAAATTGTATCATGAGATTAATTATTTTTTAATCCATTTTTTTCTTCTTCTTCATTTTGTTTTTTAAATATTTTATAATAATTCCCTTTTAGTTTAAGTAAAGAATTATGATCACCCGATTCTATAATTTTTCCATCTTCTAAAACAATAATTTTTTTTGCAAGAACTAATGAAGATATTCGATGAGAAATTATAATTGATGTTTTATTTTTCATTATTTTCTTTAAACTGTTAAGTATTGATTTTTCAGTTTTAGTATCAACAGCTGACAAACAATCATCAAATATTAATATTTTAGGATTTTTAATTATTGCCCTTGCTATAGAAATTCTTTGTTTTTGTCCGCCGGATAATGTCACTCCTCTTTCTCCGATTTTAGTTTGAAATTTTTTTGAGAATTTATTAATATTTTCGATTAAATCAGCATTTTTTGCTGCTTCAAAAACTAGATCAAATTTTTCTTTTTCCGATCCAAAACTAATATTATTTTGAATGGTATCAGAAAACAAAAAAACATCTTGAGGAACATATCCTATTTGACTTCTTAGGGTTTTAATATTTATATCTTCAATATTAATATCATCAATTTTTATCTTTCCAGATTGAGGATCCATTAATCTCGGAATTAAATTACTTATAGTGCTTTTCCCAGATCCAGTAGACCCAATAATACCTAAAGACTCTCCTGGCTTTATTTTAAAATTTATTTTGCTTAAAGCTTTAATTCCTGATTCTTTGTATTGATAACAAACATTCTGAAACTCTACTTTTCCTTGAATATCAATTGATTTATTTTTATTGCTTATAATATTGTTAGTTTGATTTAGAAACTCATTAATTCTTTTTTGTGATGCAGCTGCTCTTTGAATAATACTTGTGATCCACCCCAAAGATATTACTGGCCAGGTTAATAATGCAACGTATATTAAAAATTCGGCAATATTTCCAATAGAAATATTTCCTTCAAACACCTCAACGGAACCTTTATATACTGTTATAATAATACTCAATCCAATAAGAGTCATAATTATTGGAAAAAATAATGATAGAACAAACTGAAGGCCTAAAGCTTTGTCCTTATATTTTATACTTTGTTTGTCAAATCTTTGAGAAAAATCAGATTCTCTTCCAAATGATTTAATTATTCTTATTCCTGAAAATGATTCCTGAACAAATGTTGATAAATTAGAAAGAGATTTTTGAATTTCTTCAGATTTAGAATTTATTATATTTTGAATGTAATATATGCTGTAAGCCAAAAAAGGTAATGGAATAAGAGAATAAATTGATAGTTCAAAGTTTATATAAAACATGAAAGGTATTATAAAGAGGAATAATATACTAACGTTTATTCCATACATAAGTGCTGGACCTAAATACATTCTCACTCTACTTACATCTTCTGAGATTCTGTTAATTAAATCTCCTGTATTATTTTTTTTATAAAACTCCATTGGCAATGATTGATAATGAAAATAAATTTCATTTTTTAAATCGTACTCAATATTTCTTGATGCAACAATAATGGTTTGACGCATTAAATATAAAAATAAACCTCGTATGCATGCAGCAAAAATTATTATTAAAACGGCAATAAAAATATTGTTTTTAAGAAGCTGATAAGAATTGTCTTGAAGATTAAAACCTAAAAAGAGTTGATATGTATCATAGCTATTTTCTAATAAATCAAAGGATTCTCTTATTACTATTGCTGGAACAATAGCAAAAAAAGTTGCAAAACTTATGAATATTATACCTAGAATATAATAACCTTTGTATTTAATTAAATATTTATCTAAATATGATAGATGATTCAAATTATATAATTTTAATTTCAATGTAATATAATATGATTTGGATATGAGAGAAATTTATTTATAAATAAATATTTTTGTTAAAAGGATGCAAAATAATTCTAGTTTATCTGAAAAGATTTTTAAACAAGATCATGAGCAAATTGTTTATTGTTCCGATAACAAATTAGGCTTGAAAGCTATTATTGGAGTTCATGATACTACCTTGGGACCATCTATTGGAGGTACAAGAATGTGGAACTATTCCTCAGAAGAGGAGGGGTTAAAAGATGTTTTGAGACTTTCAAAAGCAATGACATTAAAATCCTCTCTTGCTGGACTTGATGCTGGTGGAGGTAAAGCAGTAATTATAGGAGATTTGAAATTAAAAAATAAAAATTTCATTCAAAAATATGCTTCTTTTATAAATGATTTAAATGGGAAATATTGGACTGCACAAGATGTAAATATTTCCTCTCAGGATATGATTTGGATGAAAGATGTTACTCCTTTTGTTGTAGGCATGCCAGAGGAAAAAGGTGGTTTGGGAGATTCTTCTCATCCAACTGCATATGGTGTTTATTTAGGAATGAAAGCAGCCACTAAGTTTGTATATGGGAATGATTCTTTAGAAGGAAAAAAAATTGCTTTGCAGGGTATAGGAAAAGTAGGAATCAAACTAATTGAATATTTAGTTAAAGAAAAAGCAAATATTTATGTAAGCGACATTAATCTTGAAATTTTAAAAAATGTAACTAAAAAACATGAAGTTAAGACTTTTAAAAACAGTGAAATTTATTCTATTGATTTAGATATATTTTCTCCTTGTGCTTTAGGAGGGATTTTAAATTCAAAATCAATAAAAAAGTTAAAATGTAAGATTATAGCAGGAGCAGCAAATAATCAACTAGAAAATGATAAAACCCATGACATTGAATTAAAAGAAAGAAATATTGTATATGTTCCAGATTTCCTGATTAATTCAGGAGGAATAATTAGTGTTTATCATGAACAAATTCAAGATTTAAGTAAAGAAAAAGTATTTTCTATGACTGAAAATATTTATTCAAAAGTTGAAGATGTTCTCAAACTTTCTACTAAAAATAATATATCAACAAATGCTTCTGCTATGAAAATAGCTTTGGATAGAATTGATAGAAATAAAAAAAAGTAATTAATTTTACAAAAAATTATCGTTCTTTAAATTAATAGATATGCTTAGTAGAAGAGCCTTACGTATACGTGTTTTACAATTATTGTACTCGTATGAAAAAACTTATAAACACGCTGAGAGTTATAGCAATTATTCCGAGAAAGTTTTTTCAGATCTAGAAAAGTCTATTGATTTAATATATCCCATGTATTTTGAAATCTTAATAACACCAATTCACTTTCTAAATTTAAATTTAATTGATAAAGAGATCTCTAAGGAAATGGTTGTAAAGAAACCAGAATCAAATTATAATCTGTCTGATAATAAAATAATAAAGTTTATCAAGGAAAATAAAATGCTTAACAAAGAATTTATGAATTATGATTTAGATATTAATTCGACAAATGATGATATTAAAATATGGTATAAATCTTTATTAAAAAATGATGAAATTATTAAATATCAAAATCAAATTGAAACAGATTTTGAAAATGATTTAAAAATTTTGAACTATATATCTCTAAATTTTATATTTAAGAATGAGGAAATTAATAAACATTTTTCGGAAAAGGATTTATTTTGGGAAGAAGATAAATCAATACTTAAATCAATGATAAAGAAGACCTTAAATTCACTTAATTCAATAAAATTAGATAAATTTACAATCGCAGATTTATCTAATGATTTGTCAGATGATAAATCTTTTGCGAAAAATTTGTTTGAAGGTGTATTGGATGGCAATAAAATTTTTGACAGTTTAATTAGTGATAATTGTCAAAATTGGGATATAGAAAGAATCTCTACAATTGATAGAATTCTTTTAAAAATGGGAATATGTGAATTTTTATATTTTCATAATATACCAGTTAAAGTTACCATTAATGAATACATTGATATAGCAAAAAAATATAGTACTCCTAAGAGTAAAAATTTTATTAATGGAGTACTTGATATTTTATCAAAAAAAATGATTGATAAAATTAAGAAAACAGGTAAAGGATTAATTGATAATAAATAAATTGTTATAAAATGAGTAAAAATTCATCTAATTCAATAATTTCCTTCTTTGTAGGTTTACTACTTGGTGGAGTTTTTGGAGTGTTATTTGCTCCTGATAGAGGTAATAATACACGTGATAGATTGACTTATAGATTAAATAAATATAAGTTAAGGATTCAAGATCTTTTAGAAGAAATTTTAGAAGATAAAGATATTAAAAAGTCAGCATCCGGAAAGGAAGAAAAAAAGGTGGTAAATGATGCAAAGGATAAAGCTGAAAAATTATTGAAAGATGTTGATGGTATACTCACAAAAATGAAAAAAAAATGAATAGATATAAAAAATATTTAAAACCAATTAGGTTTGTTTTCCCTCTTTTAACGTTTGTCTTTTTAATGAGTTGTAATGGACCTATAAAGGATTTAGAAATGAGGGTTGCAAAATTAGAAACTGAAGTTGCAGCATTAAAAAGAGGAGGTGTTAGTTCTTCTACTGCTTCAGCTCTTTATCCAAAATTTCAGTTTGTTGAAGAAGAATATAATTTTGGTGAAATTAAAGATGGGGCTATTGTAGGACATACATTTAGATTTAGTAATGTAGGGGAAGCACCGTTGATTATCTCAAAAGCTACTGCAGCATGTGGCTGTACTGTTCCTGCTTGGCCTAAAGAACCAATTCCACCTGGTGGATCAGGAGAAATTCAAGTTCAATTTGATTCTAGTAATAAACCTGGAATTCAAAATAAAGTTGTTACAATAACCTCTAACACTCAAGAAAAGGTCAAAAAATTATTGATCAAAGCTCAAGTAGTTGGTAAATAGTTTTTATGATATTATTACAAGCTGGACAAGGATTCGGTTTTGCTCAACTTTTTTTTCCTATAGCAATTTTAGCTGTATTCTATTTTTTTATAATTAGACCAGGTCAAGTTAAAGAGAAAAAGCAAAGTGAATTTATTGAAAATTTAAAAAAAGGGAATAAAATTATTACTGTTGGAGGAATTCATGGTAAAGTCATTTCTATTGAAAAAAAAACTATAACTCTAGAAATAGATAGAGGAACACGAATTCAAATAGATAAAAATTCTATTTCATATGAGATGAGTAATCTTAATAATTAATTATGACCAAAAAAAGTCCTTTTTTGGTTGGGATAACGGGAGGAGTAGGTGCAGGTAAATCTTTAATATGTAAAATTTTAAATACTCTTGGGGTTCCTATTTATTTATCTGATGGCAGAGCTAAGGTATTGATGAATAACAACGAGGATTTAAAAAAAGAAATCATTAATAATTTTGGAATCGAATCTTATAAAAACAATAAAATAGATAATCAATTTTTGTCTAATAAGATTTTTGAAAACAATTCTCATAGACTAAAGATTAATAGTTTAGTTCATCCTTTTGTAAAAGAAGACTTTCATTTTTGGATTAAAAAAAATTCAAATAATGACTATTTGGTTAAAGAATCCGCATTAATAATAGAATCTGAATCATATAAAGAGTTAGATTTTTTAATATATGTCTCTGCTGAAAGAAACATTAGAATTAAACGAGTATTGCAAAGAGATCGAGAAAAAAATGAGGATGATATAGTTAAAATTATTAAAACCCAAATGGATGTCAAAAAAGCTATTAATTTTTGCGATGAAGTGATTGATAATAATGAGAACAACTTATTATTGCCAAAGGTTTTAAAAATTCATAAAAAAATTTTGAAAAAATCTAATAATTTTAAATGAAAAAGATAAAGCGTTAATTTTCATATCTTTGTTTATTAATAAACTCATTTTTTTATGAAAAAATACTTCTTTTATTTAGTTTTCTTTTTATCTCTCTCATGTAATAAGGATGATGATAATGTTGTTCCAGATAAGTTTAAATTCAATTATAATTTGCATAGCAGCTTACCTCAAGATTGGATAGATGAGTTTAATGTAATTATGGGAAATTTGGATAAACATATTCCTGTTAAACCTACTAGTTATTTTCCTGAATTAGATATTTATGCATGGAAAAGCAGTGCTGATAAGCCATATAAAAAACAAATAGGAAATGCAGATGGTGCTTGTATTTGTGGAAATAGTAAAGAAAGGTATATGGTATTAGAGATACCAGAATCAGAATTTACAAATAAAGATATGCATAGATATTCTGTAATTCCTCATGAAGTATTTCATGCCTATCAAATGGGGTTATCCGAAAATTTTTTCAAGCCAGATGGTCTTGAGTTAAAATGGATGGCTGAAGGAGGTGCGGCATCCTTTGAATCATTATATATACAACAGTATTATTCCTATGATTATTTTTCAAATTCTCAAGCTAATATTGATGTGGCTGTTACCTCTACTCCTGAAATATATGAAAGTTATGATTCAAATGGTCCTAAAGATCAAAATTATGCATCTTCTGTATTTATGGTATTAGTTCTTGTAAAAGAATTGCAAAAACAAAATATCTCTGAAGAGAAAGCTTTTAGGATGGTTTATAAAGATTTTTGGGAAAAAAATGCTGATAAAAATAATTGGAAGACGGCATTTAAAGAATTGTTTAATATCGAATTAAATGATTTTTATAATATCTTAAAGGATGGCCAATCATATGGTCCAACTATAAGTAATGTGAAACCTAGTGCTAATTTAAAATTAGAAAATATATTTTTATAATAGATTGAATTTTTTCTGATTACTATCACATCTTAAAATCACTTTTCATAATTACAGCAGTATGAATTAATGTGGCTGCTAATTTTCCTTCAGGATTAAACACTTCACCTTTAACTGTAGATATAGTTTTTCCTTTTTTTATAATTTCAGCTGTTGCAACAACTTCTCCTCCAAACAAAGGTCTATGGTGTATGCTATGCAGATTGGTTGAGTTAGGGTATGAGGTTCCTTTAGACTCATAAATTAAAAGTATGCTTGTAACATCATCCAGCATAGAATTTATTTGTCCACCTTGCACAGTCTTACTTGGGTTGAGAGTTTCAGAAGGGAATTGACCTTCTAATTTTAAAAACCCCTTTCTGTATTCAATTAATTTAAATTTAAAAATTTTTCCTGTTCCTCCGTTTACTTTATGAAACTCAAGAAATTTATTAAACTCTTTTTCCATTTTTTATAATTAAATAAAGCTATCAAGTTTAAAAACAACATAAAAAAAGATCCATTAGGATCCTTTTTTATGTATTACTTATTAAGTTATTCGTCAGATGCTAATGACATCATCATACCAGTTGCATCAAAATAATCACCAGCTTGTATGATTAAGCCACCATCATCAAAATCCCAATAATGGTAAGACTTAAGATTTATACTTTTTTGAGTTGGTGTATGAGTTGCTGTCCAAACACCATACACTCTTACACTACCATTCATGTTTCCAAGAGAATCACTTCCAGGAAGCCAGTAAGTAGGAGTAAATTTCATATTTTCAAAATTATCTTGATATCCTTTTACATCATTAATAAAACCATCTTTATCTTGGAGTTCGGCTCCATATCTAGGAGGTTCATGGATTAAATCATCAGATAACATAGCAATTTGAGACTCTAGATCTTCCATTTCATGTAATTTCATAAAATTTTGAGCTGACTCAAGATTCCTCGCATAATTATTATTTGAGGATTCAACTTCGCTCATAGTATTTGTGTTATTACAAGAATATAAAAAAACTATACTCATCAATAAAATTATTTTTTTCATAATTGTTAAGTTTAAATTAGATTTCAAATATATATGATACATTAATAAGATTATATAATTATAAATCATATTTTTTTTCTATTTTAGTGTGGTTATTTAAATTATTTATTAAAAAAAATCTATTATGATAAAATCTTTAAACCTTATATTTTCCTCTATTTTCATTATTCTATTATTTAATTGTGGCGGCCCAACTCAAGAGCAAAAGCAAGTGATAGATGCTCAAGTTCAGCTAGAAAAAGACCTTGAGATGTATAAATATGTTTGGGGAGAATTTTTTAAGGGAGATACATCAATTGTAAATGAAAAATATTTTACTGAAGATGTTGTAATTGTAACAACAGAAGGAAATCTTGTTGGCATAGAGGCTGTAAAAAACTTTTATTTAAATTATTTTCTCGGATTTTCTGAAGTGGAATTTACAATTGTAGATGCTTTTGGTCAGGGAGATAAAA
>CEVX01108857.1_pt1 | contig 12849 bp, 15 predicted proteins | sample 356561 | NCBI WGS metagenome assembly CEVX01 (sample SAMEA2623886, study PRJEB7988) | marine metagenome | biome: marine biome (ENVO:00000447); feature: surface water layer (ENVO:00002042); material: "saline water (ENVO:00002010), including plankton (ENVO:xxxxxxxx)" | depth 5 m | reverse complement strand
TTTTATAGATTTTCTCATTTAAAACCCTCATTTTATAAACCGATAATTCAATTATTATATTTTTGTATTTGTAATGTATTTATACTCAAAAAATTGATTGATTTTTATAAAATAAAACAACTAATATCAATCAATCAATAATAATGACTTATACTCGTGCCCTTATTTTCGACGTAGAAACTACTGGACTTTTGCCAAGAAAATTTGATATAAGAAATTTAAAACTATATCCGATAAAAAATTTACCATATGTTATTCAATTGAGTTATATGGTCTATGATTTCTCTTTGGATAAGATAGTCGAATCATACAATGCATATGTTAAAATACCTATAGAAATTCCTGAGGAAATCACTAAATTGACAGGTATAAGTAAAGAAAAATGTCAAACAATTGGAATTGAAATGAAAGACATCTTGGATAAATTTCATCAAGCGTATATTCATTCTGATTGTATTATTGCTCATAATATGATGTTTGATAGAAATATGCTATTGATTGAATTGCAAAGAAATCGTGAAAATTTTGGAAATTTAGATATTTTCAAAATGTTTGACAATTCTTATAATGAAACTTTTAACATTTCATTAATATGTACTATGCATATGTCCAAAGAATTTTGCAACATAGAAAAAGAAAATAGTCTTGGAAAGTATATTAAATTTCCTACACTAACCGAATTACATGAAAAGTTATTTAACGAAACACCAAAAAATATGCACAATTCTCTGATGGATATATTCATATGTTTGAAGTGTTACTTAAAGCTACAACATAATATTGCTATTTCGGAAGAGTATTTTTGGAAAGTTTATCAAGAAGTACAATATGGAGTATAATAAATCAAAATTACGGTGTTTCTATTATTCATACATCGGATTTGTTTGATAATCTGATTCTATATCATTATCTACAATACTTTCAACCAGTTTTGATCTACTTTTAGTTTTTCTTAGAGAAATAATTAAAATATATACTACTAACATACTTACACCTCCTATACCCATGAGTAATACACCAACTTCTCGTTTACTTAACATTTAACATATAACGAATATTGGCTTTAATTAATTTAAACAATTAATAAATAAAAAAATTGACCTATTTTTTACTTATATCACAGTAAAATATAAATAATGATGTTTCCTTTATTGGTTTTATATAGTTTTGACGTGGTGTTTATTGGATGGGCTACATTACAAATACTTGAATTGAGTTGTAATCAAGGAAATCAATCAAGAAGACAAAATAATAATACATTTTGGCAAAATTCACACGAATACGACTTTCCTTCCTATGAATGGTAAATAATATAAAGATTAGTTTCTATAAAATCATACACTATTTATTAGTATGATTATTGAAGTATTTTGTTCAGCAATTGTCGCTTGTATTTCTTCTGTATATGCAAGTAAAAAATATGAAACAAATATTAATAAAAAACATTTGGTTCACCCTTATAGAACAATTTCAAGAATTATATAAAAATATGGAATTATTCTTGTTTGAGTTTATTATCAAAATAGTATTTTGGTTTTGTGCAAATACGAACGTGGCAATAAGGTACGCCTAACCCGCTGGTGCTTACCCAAATTTTATCGAATTTCTTCATCATTTTTTTGGTTTCATTTGCGACTTTTTTCCAAAAGTATATTTGTTGGATTTCATCTGCGTTGTCGATAAAATCCTTTATTGTAGGAAAATTTTTTCCTTTCATCGGCATGGGTATAACAAGTATGGTATCTCCGCTAAGATTTGGAAAAGATGTCGCATATTTTGTTTTGGATTTAACGATGTGATCGTGAAAGCTGGTTGTATTTTGGATACTGGGTAGAGATTTTTCACCCTTGAATTTTTGATAAAAATAACAATTTCCGTTGTTTTTTATAACACTAGTGTTCCACATAAACCTATATTTTAGTATTTTGGGGTAAGAATGAACTTTACCGGATTCCCAGTTTTCTAATATATCGTTCCACTTAATCATATAATTTATAAATAACTTATATAAAAAATTGATCGCCTTTTTTTATTATAAATTAGAGTCATTAAATCAAAAGACACAGTCTTAAACGAAGTAGCCTTGCTTAAACGAAGTAGCCTTGCTTAAACGAAGTAACCATGTTTAAAATGAATAATTCAATTTATTTATATAATATTATTAAGATACCTAAAATCAATTGTTCTCAGTATCTAGAAATATATAAATCAACTGTTTGTAATTTTAAGCCATATAATCATAGATATGTGCATCATTATAATGCAAGTTATATGTCATATGATGATGATAACCACAGTCAAAGGTGATAAATCGTAAATAATATTTATAAAATTATAAAAATTATTTCTTTGTTTGTTTCTTTGTTTGTTTTGTTTTGTCTGTTTTTTCTTTTTTATCAGATTTCCGATTTGATAATATAAGTTTATTGATATAGTTTTTGAAATATCTAAATGTCATCGAAATATATCCTAAAATTTCTACAACAATTAAAATCAAAAATAAATATTTGATCCATTCATAAATTTCAACACGGAAATATCCAATGTAAATCAAAATAAGACCGAAATAAGATATATCTATGGAAATTCCATTCAAAAAAGTATAAATAATGAATAAACAAATTCCTAAATATAAAAATAATTTATGAAAATCCAAATCTGAAAAATACCTGGATAAAAATTCAAACATCTATATATTATGTCAAATAGATTATACATTACGCTGAACACATTTCACAAATTTCATCTTCTTCGTTATCATGTTTAGCTTTTTCAGGCTCAATAGTAAATTGTTGTGCTTGATGGCGTCCTCTACGACGTAAATAATAAATACCAGTTTTTAAACCTTTAGACCACGAATGGAAATGCATAGATGTAAGTGTATTATAATTAGGATCTTCTAACCATAGATTCAAACTTTGTGATTGACAAATATATACTCCTCTATCTGCTGCCATATCAATTAATTCACGCATAGGTATTTCCCAAACAGTTTTATATTTATCACGTATTTCTTGTGGAACAATTTCTAATTGCTGAATAGATCCATTATTTGCAATAATATTGTTTTTAATATCGTCATTCCATAAGTCTAACTTTATTAAATCCATCATCATATATTTATTTGCTAGTACAAATTCACCTGCACTTGTTCTACGAGAATATATATTACTTGTGATTGGTTCGATACATTCATTAAATCCCAAAATCTGAGAGGTTGATGCCGTGGGCATAGGAGCAACTAATAATGAATTTCTAATACCATAATTCTTTATTTTATTTTTCATATCATCCCAATCATAGAATTCATTATTTTGTGTATGTTGTTCCCACATATCAAATTGTAAAATACCTTTACTAGCTGGAGAATCTACAAAAGATCCATAAATACCGTCTTTTTGAGCTAATTCACAAGAACTTTCTAATGCACCATGATAAATTGTTTCAAAAATTCTCTTATTAATTGCTTTTGCTTTCATACTATAAAATGGAATATCCAACATAATAAATACATCTGCTAAACCTTGTACACCTAAACCAATTGGTCTATGACGCATATTACTTATTCGTGTTTTTTCTGTAGGATAAAAATTAACATCTATTACTTTATTTAAATTATATGTAATAACTTTTACAACATCATGTAATTTTTCATAATCAAAAATAGATTTTGAAGCATCAATAAATGTAGGTAATGCAATAGATGCTAAATTACAAACAGCAGTTTCATTATCATCGCTATATTCAACAATTTCTGTACATAAATTTGAACTCTTAATCACGCCAACATTTTTTTGATTTGATTTTCTATTACACGCGTCTTTAAACAACATATATGGTGTTCCAGTTTCCATTTGAGCATCCAACATATGAAACCATAATTCACGAGCTTTTACAGTTCTTCTACCTTTATCATTTTTTTCATATTCTTCATATAATCGGTCAAATTCATCGCCATATACATCAGCCAGTCCAGGACATTCATCAGGACACATTAGTGTCCAATCTGCATTAGATTTTACACGTTTCATAAATAAATCTGGTATCCATAATGCATAAAATAAATCACGAGCTTTCATTTCTTCATCACCATGGTTTTTACGCATTTCCAAAAACATTTCAATATCTGCATGCCAAGGTTCCAAATAAATTGCAAATGAACCATTACGTCTTCCCCCTCCTTGATCAATGTATTTAGCTGTATTATTGAATACTTTTAACATAGGAACAATACCGTTAGATTTTCCATTAGTTCCACGGATATGTGAACCTGCAGCACGAACATTATGAATATGAAGACCTATTCCACCAGCCCATTTAGAAATATTTGCACAATCTTTAAGAGTATTATAAATACCATCAACACTATCTGATTCCATCGCTTGTAAAAAACAAGAAGATAGTTGAGGTTTAGGAGTACCAGCATTAAATAATGTTGGAGTTGCATGTGTAAAATATTTTTGAGACATTAAATCATATGTTTCTTTTACACGTTCCAAATCATTACCATGAATACCAATACTTACACGCATCCACATATGCTGAATACGTTCAACTATTACTCCATTTATTTTCATTAAATATGAACGTTCAAGTGTTTTAAAACCAAAATACTCAATTAGATAGTCACGATCATGACAAATCATATCTTCAATTTCTTGTGAATGTTCATTAACTACATTATACAAAACATCTGATATTAATGAATAATTACTATCATGGTAATCTCTAAAATCATGTAACTTTGACATAACATTACAAAATGATTCTTCTGTATTTTTTTGATGATTTGAAATAATAATACGACCTCCTAAAATATTGTAGTCTGGATGAGTTGAAGATAAAGATGCACACTGTTCAGCACTTAATTCATCTATTCTTGTTGTAGATATACCATCATATAATTGATCAATAACTTTCATCGCAAGAGTTGTATAATTTAATTTCAAATCCGCGTCTTTACCGATCCGTTTCATTCTTTGTAAAATTTTATCAAAAGATACTATTTCTAATTTTCCATTACGTTTCAATACATTCATTTCATCATTTAACTGTATTTTATTCATGTATGAGTTAATAGATAGTGGTGATGTCATATTTATAATATAAATTATACTAAAAATATAAAAAACGGTTTATATGCTTTTTTTTTATTTGAATATTATATAACTAATATGTCTAAATATTTCAATTTTTTGATTAAATCGTGTAGCTGTATTAATGCTGTTTTAAATACAGAGATTGATTCTAGTAACAATACTTTGGGTAGTATGGTAGACGATCTTGTAGAAGAAAAAGTTCAAATGTATTTAGAACATATTCTAGAAACTGTTGATCTTACTATACAACAATCTATAAAAAAAACAGAGGATTCGTTACCATTAATGAATTCTAAAGAAATTATTCAACAAGCAAAAGAAAAAATTAAAAAAGCTAAAGAAGATGTTTTATCTAAAGTTGAAGAAGTAAAAGATAAAGTCGAAGATACAATCGAGGATGTTAAGAATAAAGTTGAAGATGCAATCGAAGATGTTAAGGATAAAGTTGAAGATGCAATCGAAGATGTTAAGGATAAAGTTGAAGATGCAATCGAAGATGTCAAGGAAAAAGTTCAAGAAAAGGTAGAAGATGTGAAGGAAAAAGTTCAAGAAAAAGTAGAAGCTGTTAAAGACAAAGTAGAAGATGTCAATGAAAAAGTTCAAGACAAAGTAGAAGCTGATAAAGACAAAGTTGAAGCTGTTAAGGATAAAGTTGAAGATGTCAAGGAAAAAGTTCAAGAAAAAGTAGAAGCTGTTAAAGATAAAGTTGAAGATGTGAAGGAAAAAGTAGAAGATGTTAAAGATGCAGTAAAAAAATAATTTTAGTTAAATTTAAGATATATGTTTGATAATATTAAGTTGTTTAGTAAAAACAAATCGTTCATGGTACATAGTACGTCTTTTAATATTACAAGACAAACACGCTATTTCAAGATTTCCATAATTATGTCCAAAATCATTATTAATACGTTCTAATGTCCATTGTTGTGGTTCTCTAACATATTCATAAAATAATTGAACATCATTTAAACAATAGAAACATTTTAAAGACGATTTTTTGAAAAGTTGAATTACTCCTGAAATATCTATAAATTGTTCTTTATCATATAATTTTTTTTCAATATCTTGAGATTTATAACTATAAATTTTTCGATGAATTTGTTGAATGAAAAACCTTTGATTTTCATTCAATTCTTCTATATTTTCTATATTTAGGTTCTCAAAAATATTATTAGATTCTTTGTTTAAATTATTCCATTTGGTAGTATGTGTAATTTTTCTCTTCAGTTTTTCCTTTTCAAAATTTATTTTTTTAGACTTATTTTTACCTTTTTTAGGAGGGTTTTCATCAAGATCAACGGTTATTAATTTAGTTGAACTCATATAAATTATATTTTATGTATGGATAATAATAGAGTTTATAATAATATATATTATTTAAATGAAATAGACATAATTTTAGAATATATATAAAGATTAATCGATCATATTATGTTTTCTCCTAAAAATGATGAAAACGAAAAACTAGAATCAATTGAAAAAGCAGAAAATAAGAAAGATAATGAAAGCTTTAGTAGTTATAGCAATTATAGTAAATATAAAACAGTATCTCATACAACATCAAACAAAGGAATAGAAATGGGAATGGAAGATTTAGAGAAGATGTTGGAAACAGAAAAAATAAACAATAAAAGTGAAAACTGGAATAAATTGGATAAAACACAAAAGATTCAAAAGTTGCATCAATATGCAGAAACATACGGTAAAGAAAAGGAATTGCCGGTGAATGATGTAAAATCTCTTAAACTATTTTTCAAAGATTCTTTGAATAAAAATAAATTACAAAAATCAAAAGATATTCAATATGATAAAGATAAAGGGTTAGTTTTGAATGTTCCATCTTTATTTTTTAATACAACAAATCGTTCATACACTTTAAAAAATATGGATCCAAAGCGAGTATCTACTGTAAAATGTTTACATAAGAATAAGAAAGAACCACCGATTGAATTAAACAAATAAATAAAAAATTGATTTATTTTCAAATAATTATAAATAAAGGATAATATTTATTTATAACAAGTATAATGGAAAATAGGGATGCGTATACTCAAACAATATCATATGAAGAATTATTGAATGAAATGTATGAATTATATGCGTGTAATAATAGTCGAATGAATTTGATGATAGATACAGAACTTAATTCTGAAAGTGAAAGTGAAGAAAATTTAGAAAGAAGTATTTTTGATAAATTAGATGAATATGATGTTGAAGAACTAAATCATACATCTGAATTATACATATTAGAATATATTGAAAATAATATATTATATTTTTCAAAAGGTAATTTTAATTCTGAGATCGCTACAAATGTTACATATATTTTATACCAATCATTATATGATAATGGAGTAATAAATGAAGAAGATTATGATGATTTGTATGAACATATTTACAGTATTTGTAATCATACATTATCTTATGTAGATATACCACATTATTTTGAAGACCATATTAAGAGTTCTTTAACAAAAAGTGTAAATAAGGAATTCATAGATAATTTACATAATTGTAAATTTCGAGTTCCAGAAAGTGTAAAAAAACAAAACTCTCATTTATCTGAATTAAAAGATGTAAAACAAAGAACAAATGAATGGTATGAATTGAGACATAACATTTTGACTGCTAGTAATATTTGGAAAACATTTTCAACAGACTCTCAAAGGAATAGCCTCATATATGAAAAATGTAGTCCATATATTCCAAAAAATACACAAAACAGTAATGTAAATACATCATCACCTTTACATTGGGGTGTTAAGTATGAGCCATTAACAATAATGTTGTATGAAGCTAAAAACAACACAAAAATAGATGAATTTGGATGTATTCAACATCCTGAATATGATTTTATAGGTGCTTCACCAGATGGTATAAATGTAAAAGAAGGTAATTTATTTGGTAGAATGGTTGAAATAAAAAATATTGTAAATCGAGAAATTACGGGTATGCCAAGTGAGGCATATTGGATACAAATGCAAATACAAATGGAATGTTGTAATATAGATTTATGTGATTTTATTGAAACACGATTCAAAGAATATGAAACCGAAGAAGAATTTTATAATGAAACTAATAAAGAACTTAATCGTGGAATTATCTTACATTATATCGATAAAACATTAGAACAATCACAAACACCTCATTATGAGTATATGCCATTACATATTGAATTAGATAGAGAAACTATAAAAAAGTGGATCAAAGATAAAAACATGGAAAAAAGCGATTACATTTTATATGAAGTTAAGTATTGGTATTTAGATGAATATATGTGTGTGAGTGTTAGACGTAATCAACTGTGGTTCCAAGAAGCAATTCATAAAATTAAAGATATTTGGAATATTATTGGAAGTGAAAGAATAGAAGGTTATCAACATAGAGCACCTAAGAAGAAAATCAAACAGATTAAAAATGAAATTCATCAAGTAATTAAATTAGATACAGAACCATTATGTAATATTGTATTGGAAGATTGTGATGAACAATTAGAAAAAGAGATTATAACAAATAATAATGTTGTATAATTTTCGATTTAAATAAATGCTTCTGTAAGATTTGTATCACTAAGAACATCTCCATAATTTTGTTTTAAAAAATCTGCAAATTTTTTTCTTGAATGAATTCCACGATTTTCTAAAAACCACTTTCGTGGTTTATATTTAGAATCGGTATTTGTTATTTTATTTATTCCATTTGAAACATTTAATTCATTTGTGAAAAATTCTCCTGTTTCATCTGGTATTATGTTATGCCATCCACCTAAAATTTTTTCATTAACCAATACAGGCATATTATAACATAAAGCTTCAGTAATTACACGTGGAGACGCATCTGCAATATTTGGAACAAACAAAAACCTACATTTTTGCATTGTTTTTTGAAATTCTTTAAATTCCATAAATGGAACAAATTTAATTTTTTTTGAGCATAAGTCAGTTATTTTACAATTGGTTCGTCCAACAATTAATCCTGATAAATTGTGTTTTGAACACATAACTTTTAAACATTTTTTAGCAAGATCCCAATTGCGATTATAACTTTGCCATCCTGGTTTACATTTTTGATTGTCATCTAAACATACATACATAAAATCATATTCCTTTTTAATACTTTTATCTGGTGTATATGCATCTGTATCTTTCATATCTGCTTCTGTTAATTGTAATAAAGGTAATTTTGAATTTTTCATATTCGTTGATGGTTCTCTAGTACAATAAATCCAAGATGAAACCATCTTTAAATAATCGTGTTTTTTCTTTTCATGAAAACGATCTTCATATGGATTATATATTTTTTCTGGAAAGTTTAAATAACTTGAAATTCCAATAAAAGACAATCCATCAGATTTATATGTTTCGTATAATTTTTCGTGTTTTTCTTCTCTAAATGGAGCAGAAATAGCAATAATATTCAAATTCTCTCCTTTTCCATTTTTTACATTTTTAAATGGAAATTCTACATTAGGTATTTTTGAAAATCCTTCAATACATTTCTTAGATATGTAACTAAACAAGAATAAAGCTAATATTACTATTACTACCAATATTAATATTGTTCTAATTTGTGACCAGTTATTCTTCATTTATAATATTTAATGAAAAAAAAATATGCATATGTAATAATTATGGACGTATAATATCAAAATGAAAATCCAACATATTTACTTTTATGTTATGTTGGTCTAAAATATACTTAATATACTTTTCAGACACTATTCTACCATATTTTTTACGATATTGTTTTAATCCATTTATTCGTTTTCCATATATTATAGAATTTTCGTAGTTCATAATTGCAAATCTATCGTTATATCCCTCATAATGGTTTTCATTTGGAATATTTATTTTATCACTATTTGATAAAAAAGATTTTACAGGTAAGGGTGTTTTGATTGATACATCTGGACGTAAAAACATAATTAATTTGTATGAATTGCCTTTTGCAACTGAAGATTCTACCATTTGTATACTTCGTTTCTGAGATTCTAAAGAACATAAATGATTCAAAATCAACAAAGGAAACCATTCTCCATTTTCACAATCTCCTTTATCGTGAAAAAGTTGTGCGTCAAAGTAATCTTTAATACAAATAGAATTTTCAAAAATATCTTGATCATCTATTTGATAATAATCTGGTTGAATCGTTTTATAATCATTAATATCTATTGGGGTTTCAATATGGTCATTAAAAATTCTTTGTTTATTATTTGTATTCCATGTATGCATAAATGTTTGATAACTAATATTATTTTGTTTCAAGACAGAAAATATATGTTTTTTATGAGATCCATAAACACTTTTTAAAGATCTGGTCATTCCAAAATAAATAACTGCTAAATCATAATTCATTTATTTAAATATTTTAATTTATATTAATTAAATCTATTGTTTTATTTAATATTACGAATTTTTCAAGGTTGAAATGCGTTTAAACCTATACAAACCGGTTTATGATTCTTATGATCTTTACGTTGACAATATGTTCCACAGTAATATACATTTTTACAACCACCACATTTCCATAAGTAAAAATACTGGGATTTCGAATTTCCACAAAATTCGCATTTTTTGATAGGTTTAACAATTGTGTTAGGCATTATATCGAAAATATCTTTATTTAAATATTAATATAGGTTATAAATAATTAAAACATATCAATTTTTTAGACATTCATATGTTATTATTATATATATTATTAAAATGTCATCTATAGATTTTGTTTTAGATGTTATGTCTACAAGTGTTAGTATGAATACGTTGGCAACAATAGATGGTGTTTCTATTGATGTACTTGACGCAAGTGCTACTGCTATTTTTTATATTTCTGAAACTGATATACAAAATGTATTTAAAGCACAAACAGATTCAGAAGATTTAACCGATATTTCATCAACAGATATTAAGCATTTCATATTTATGGATAATTGGCCATATAACGTAACACTTAATCCGGTAAATGGAATGATGGATCAATTGAGTTCATCTAATCCTATATATGTAACAAATACACCAAATAAGATGCTATTAAAACATGATTTTATAAGATATTTAGCAAAAGATTTATTTAGTACTCACAAAGGTGTGGATTTATTTAATAATGAAAGAGAATTGGTCGAACATTTAAATGATTTAGGTAATAATTCTTTTCAAACAGATATTAGTGGTCTATTATGGAAATATTCTACAAATTCTACATATCCGGTTGGAAATGAATTAATAGTGGATCCAGTAACAGGATTAAAAGCAACAACAAATGATAATACAAGCGATGAAAACATATGTTGGGTATTATTGAATAAATTATTAGAAAGTGTTCCTGAAAGATTCAAAGATTTAGGTGCAGTAATTGATTCAAGTGGTGTATTTCCATTACCCATTTTAGAAGGTGATACTATAAATTTTTTATTTTCTATTACTCCTGCAGCTAATCAACATTTATTAACAGATGTTTCTGAAATAAGTACTAGAAGATATCAAATTAAACTTGTGGTTGATGATGGTTCAGGTATAAATACACTTCCTATTGATGTAAGTAGTACACTTTTAAGTTATTCAGGAAATATACAACCTGTTTTGGGAGGAATAACAAATGATCAATATCCATACATTTTAGATAATGAAACAATAGTGGAATCATTATACATAACAAGTGGTAGTGGAAATCTTGTGTTTGATAAAAATGTTGATATAACTGATATATTATTAGTTGGTGGTGGAGCAGGAGGATCTTCTGCAGGCGATGGTGGTGATGGTGGTGAAGTCGTTCATTATAATACATTAATATCAACTGGTTCAAACACATTAACATTTACTGTTTCTATTGGAGAGGGTGGTATATATGATTCTAGTGGTAATTCAACACTTTTAACATCAAATGTATTGAATCTATCTGCAGATGGTGGTGATGGATTATCAAAATCAAATGGAACTTTATTTACAAAAAATAATTTGTATTATGGTGGTTCTGGTGGGTATGTTGATGTAGATGCTAGTGGTGCTGCTTATGATGGATATTTAGGTGGAGGTGGTGGTGCTGGTGGTGCTGGTGCAGTATATGGAGTTATGGCAAGTGGTGATGGAGGATATGGTGGAGGAACTTCTACTGCTGTTCAAGGTGGTATTGGTGGTGATGGAGGTACAAATATTGGAGGTGGAAATAATAATGGATATATTGGAGGTACAGGAGCTTCAAGTTATGCAGGTGGTGGTGGAGGAGGTGGAGGTGGACCTCCTACTAGTAGTAGTAGACAAGGAGGAAGAGGTGGAAATGGAGGAGGTGGTGGTGATGGAAATACATATGGAACTAATGGAGGTTTAGGTATGAAATTAAGAGCTGGTGGTGGTAGTGGTGGTAATGGAGGTATTGGAACAGGTGGAGGTGGTGGTGCCGGTGGATTAGGTGGACAACAAGGTGACCATTATATTGTTGGAGATGCAGAAGATGGTAAAGGTGGTACTGGAGGTTCGGGTGTGTGTATTATCGTTTACAAGAAGTCTTCCTAAATTTTCTATTTTTTTTAAACTTTCTTGTTTTTCTTTTATGTGTTTTCTTTTTTCTTGATTTTTTACCTCCACTTACAGAACAAAGACCATCAACAGAACATTCTTTTTCTTCTTCTGTAATTGTTGGAAGTTTAGGCTTCCATGTTTTTTTGTTTTTTTGTTTTTTTGTTTGTGGTTTTTTAGTTTTTTGTTGAAAGTTTTTACCAAAATTAATAAGTTTTTCCCTTTGTTCATTTTCTTCG
>CEVX01063139.1_pt1 | contig 12857 bp, 8 predicted proteins | sample 356561 | NCBI WGS metagenome assembly CEVX01 (sample SAMEA2623886, study PRJEB7988) | marine metagenome | biome: marine biome (ENVO:00000447); feature: surface water layer (ENVO:00002042); material: "saline water (ENVO:00002010), including plankton (ENVO:xxxxxxxx)" | depth 5 m | reverse complement strand
CCGCTTCTGGATCATCTGTTTGTAATACTTTTACTCCACCATTTCCTTCTAGTCGTTGCCAGTGGGCGACCAATTCACCTGGCCCCTCTCCGTGTTCATCCCAGACTCCCATGGCTTCAACCATTTCTGCTTTTGAGATGTGTGGCTTCATTGTGTATTCCATTAATAACAGCATTTTTCTTCTTTCTACTTTTTGAAAATTCTTTTTAATTTCCTGAAAGATTGAATCAATTATTAAGTGACCTTTACAAATTACGTAAAGAAATATTTATATTTGGTAAGACCATAAGACGGTCTGACAATTAGTAAAAAATGTGCTTGTGGCGTCATCAGATTGATGCCTGTCGGATACTGCTACGTGTAGATACGTCACACTTTTATTATTGATTTTCCAGTATTACTGCCTTTAAAGAGACTCCCATAAGCCGTAAGAGCATTTTCAATACCTTCAGTCTCATCAAATCTTAAAGTGATCAGCCCTTCTTGCATCCACTGACGGACACGCATATCAGATTCTTCTGCACGGTCAAAAAAATCTCTTGACAAAAACCCTGTGATAGTAAGTCGTCGCATAAGTAGCATGTCGAATTTATAAGGACCTGGAACAGGCTCATCTATATTGTAATTTTCCATCATTCCGCAAAGAGCCACTCTGCCGTGTATAGCCATATTGGGCAAAACTGCATCAAGAACACTCCCAGCAACATTATCGAAATACACATCGATTCCTTTTGGGCAAACTTTCCTCAGTTCGCTTTCAACGTCACTTTCCTTGTAATTAACTCCTGCATCAAACCCAAGGTCCGAAACAAGCCAATCAAGTTTTTCATCTGACCCTGCAATGCCGATTGTTTTACAACCTCTGATTCTTGCAATCTGACCCGCAACAGAGCCCGTTGCTCCCGCTGCTGCAGAAACAACAAAGGTTTCCCCTGGTTTCGCATCACCAACATCTAAAACACCAAAATATGCGGTCCATCCTGTGGGTCCCAATAGTCCTAAGTAGTGTCTTATATCGTCAATTTCACTATCCAACGGGTGCACAGTACTTTCCAAGGGGTTGACAACCGAGTAGTTTGACCACTGTCCCCAAGCTCTCACCAACTGTCCTACTGCATATCCCCGATTCATGGTTGCCTCAACAGTGCCAACCAGTATGCCTACCATTGGGCTTCCAAGTTCAAGTGGTGGAGTGAATCCATCCTCACGAGATTTCAACCAGTTGCGTGTTCCCGCATCCATACCGATGTAATGATTACGTATAAGAATTTCACCCGATTTAAGATCAGGAATCTCTTCGCCTTCTAATTTGAAAGCAGATTCAAAATCTGTTCCTTCTGGACGAGACATCAAGCGCCAAACAACACGATTATCCATCCGAACAGTCTGCCGCGAAGAAATGAACATTGAAAACACGGTTGGCTAGCAGAATGGATACCAAAAACCAGAACACCAAACAATAGCGGGCCGTGAGGAGCCTGCCACCAAAAGCACGAAACCTTAAATGCGGTGCCCGTCGGATACTGCTACGTGAGATACAAGCGATATTTCCCCCATTTTTCTCATACCCACCGTTTGAAATACCGACTCAGAAACTAAAACCATTTAAACTTAGGTAGAAGAACACTGATTAGTGTTTAGTTTCGTTCTCTTCCCTAGAGGTCTTTTCGCAAACGATTATAAGAAAACGAGGAATATACGAAATCTCATTTTTCCATTCTGAGTTTTTCTCATCTGAATTAAGTGGCGCAGGTTCAATCATTCTGGTTAGTACAAAACCGGAGTCATTTAAGACATTCAAGTATCTACTCAAGGGACGGTGTGTGTAAGGGATGCTTATACCGTCACCAAAATATTCCTCGCTTAACTCTTCCCTCAAGTATGAACCAATTCTCCAATACTTTTCAGGTGGATCAGTAGTCCAATCTTCAACCCAAGAACTACCAGGAGATTGAACTAGAGGATGGTTCATCACGAGAACAAACCTTCCCCCTGATTTAATAACGCGAGATGCTTCACGGAAAGATTCTTCAAATCTTTCAATATGTTCTACAACCAAACAGGAAATTGCAGCATCGAAAAAAGCATAAGAAAATGGTAAATCTTCCGCTAACGCCCTGAGCAAAAATGAACTTGGATTAATTTCCTTCCCACGTTTAATCTGCTTTTGAGATTGATCAATACCTACCGCATCGATTGACATTCCTTCGAGAGCACGAATTATCTGACCCTCCCCTGTGCCTATATCCAACACTTTCTGAAATCCTTTCATCAAGTCGACGATGAGGGGTAGAAGTTGCTCAGAATATTCAGCATTCATGCCATTCGTAAAAGAGTTTTGCCACCATTCTGCATTTAACTCCCATGGGTTTTTACTTTGATCCATGTCCGATCGTTTCATATTTTGAGTAGAAATGCTGAACTCGCTTTATGCTCCGAATGTGGCTATTTTCTTTGCTTTTCTTTCCAGCGTCTTCTGGGGTTTTGGTGGTTTTTTCGCAGGTCAAGCATCTAGACGAGGTTCGTTGATTCCTACTCTCACTCTTGACATTTTTATAGGCCTTTTCGTAGTAATTCCACTTTCCCTTTTTATCGCTGAGACTTTTACAATTCGCGACTTCCTTATAGGAGGATTTGCAGGTCTTTTCGGAATGTCTGGAGCAGCTTTTCTCTACGCAGGAATGAAAAAAGCTGCTTACGTAACCGTTATACCTGTTTCAGGAGTAATTGGAGCACTTTTTCCTGTGTTGTGGGGTCTCGTAGATGGTGACTCGCTTTCAGCTCTGCAGATAATTGGAATCTTCATAGGTCTTATTTCAATAGCTCTAGCTTCCGGAGTGTCACTGCAGACATTTAGAGGACCAGTCGCCGGATTGATAGACGGGATATTAGCCGGCCTAGGTTTCGGAGCCTTCTACATCATTATTGAAAATACTTCTAGCGATACTGAACCTTGGGGTGCAGTCGCTAGCCGACTTTTCCCGCTAATCATCCTTCTGTTTATTTTGTGCTTAATGAAAGACAAACCAAAACCATCTAAAAAAGCTTTTCCTTTTATTGTTGGTTCGGGTTTAAGTAATGCTTGCGCGAGCGCTTGTTTTCTGCTTGCTGTCAATAGAGGTCTACTGAGCGTCACTTCACTTCTGAGTGCGCTCTATCCAGCAATAACAGTAGTTCTAGCTCATTTTATAATAAAAGAAAAAATGACACGTACCCAAGTTTTTGGAGTCGCTGCAGCAATTTTTTCTATGGCATCAATCACAATCAACTGAGATTTAGTTTTCTCGCAACTTCTATAGCTACTTTTTCCGGTAACCACTTAATTTCTCTCAATTCTTTCAAGGTGCTTTTTTTGATTTTCGTCAAGCTCCCAAATTCGTCAATTAGTCGACTTTTACGTTTTTCTCCCAAACCTGAAATACCATCGAGAATTGACTCTGTCATACGTTTCGCTCTGAGTTTTCTATGGTACTCAACTGCAAACCTATGAGATTCATCTCTCAGTCGTTGCAACATATACAAAGCTTCGGAATTCCTAGGAATTACGACTGGGTCTCGTTTCCCTGATACAAAAACTTCTTCAAACTGTTTAGCGAGTGATGCAACAAAAATTTGTTCCGACAAACCAAACTCAGCCACTGTTTTCTCTGCTACTGAAAGTTGACCCTTTCCGCCATCTACTAACAACAACTGAGGTGGATAAGCAAACTTCTTATTTCCCTCTGCACCGATTTCATTACTCTCTTTCAAATACGCAGACAGACGTCGTGAGATTACTTCTTTCATTGCTGCATAATCATCATTTCCATCAAAACTATTTATACGAAAACGTCTATAATCACTCTTTTTTAATAAGCCGTCTTCCATCACTACCATGGAGCCCACGTAATCTGTGCCTTGTAAATGGCTCATGTCATAGCATTCAATTCGCAAAGGTGCATCCACCATTCCTAATGTTGTTTGCAGTTCATTTAGTGCTTTAGAACGTGAATTATGGTCTTTTGCTCTTTTAAGTCGATGTCGTATGAACTCTTCGCTTGCATTGCTGACAACTGTTTCAAGTAAAGATTTTTTCTCACCGCGTTTTGGAACACGTATTTCTACTCCAGAACTTTTTTCCTTACTCAACCAGCTTTCAATTAGCTCCATATCTTCAGGGATAACTTCGGTCAATATTTGATTTGGTACTCCGCGCGGTGGTTCAGAACTGTAATGCTCTACCAAAAGATGCTTAAGCATCTCTGAATTTTCTATTCCGTCAATTCGATCAACAACGAAACCTTTTCTGCCCACGACACGACCTTTTCGAATATAGAAAACCTGAACGGAAGCTTCAATTTCATCACCAGAAAATCCAAATAGATCAATATTTTCTGTTTCGTTAAGGACTATTCGTTGTCGCTCAAGAACTCTTTCAATGTTAAGTATTTTGTCACGAATGTGAGCGGCCTTTTCGTACTCTTGAGCGGCAGACAAAATAGACATTTCTTGACGTAGATCGCTAACTATACCTTTACTGTTTCCATCCAGAAAACTTAAAAGGTCAGCTACTAGATTCTCGTATTCTTTTTCAGTAATTTTTTCAACGCATGGTGCGGAACACTTTTCTATATGAAACAACAGACATGGTTTTCCAATCTTTTCGTGTTCGTTAAATTTCGTATTTGAGCAACTCCTAACGGGAAAGCTTTTAATCAGCAAGTCCAGAGTTTCACGTATAGCTTTGACATTTCCGTATGGCCCGAAATACCTGATGCCCCGCTTGCGTTTGCCACGTGTAATCGTTGGTCGCGGCCACTTCTCATTGACAGTCACAGATAGGTATGGATAACTTTTGTTGTCTTTGAGGTCAACGTTGAATCTTGGTCCATGCTCTTTAATTAAAGTGAACTCGAGCAGTAACGCCTCTAGTTCGTTTGCTACTTGAATCCATTCAAGGTGCGTTGCTTCTTGCATCATTCGTTGTGTTCGCGTAGCCATAGTCGTCTTATTTCCAAAATAGCTATTAACGCGGTTCCGAAGGTTTTTAGCTTTTCCTACATAAATAATGTTTCCGGCTTGATCAAAAAATTGATATGAACCAGGTTTGGTAGGAATCGTTCCTTGTTCGGGCTGTTCTAACACTCTTTTAGGATAAAGGTCATAAGGAGTCTTTTCTAACCTTGGAGCATGTTGCTAGTTCAGAAGTGGCTTGAGGAATTTTCCAGTGTGACTACTTTTGAGTTTAGTTATATTCTCCGGCGTGTCACTTGCCACTATTTCCCCTCCACCTTCTCCTCCTTCAGGTCCTAAGTCAATAACCCAGTCTGCTGTTTTCACAACATCTAAATTGTGCTCAATGACTATTACTGTGTTTCCATTATCAACTAGACGTGTCAAAACGTTTAATAATTTTCTCACATCTTCAAAATGTAGTCCTGTTGTAGGTTCATCTAACAGATAAAGAGTATGGCCAGTGGGTCGCTTAGCGAGCTCAGTCGCGAGTTTAACTCTTTGAGCTTCGCCTCCCGATAAAGTAGGTGCAGATTGGCCGAGTCTTATATATCCAAGTCCGACATCAACCAATGTTTGCATGTGTCTGGTGATGGAAGGTTGCTTTTCAAAAAAAGTTAACGCTTCTTCGCAAGGCATTTCTAAAACATCGGCAATATTTTTACCCTTGTACATTATTTCAAGAGTGTCGCGATTGTAACGCTTACCTAGACACACTTCACAAGGAACGTAGACATCAGGCAGAAAATGCATTTCTATCCGTAAAGTTCCATCACCAGAACAGGCTTCACATCTTCCTCCTTTAACATTAAAGCTGAATCTTCCAGGCTGATAACCTCTGAGACGTGATTCTTCAGTTTTGGCAAACAACTTTCGTATGTGGTCGAATACACCTGTGTAAGTGGCAGCATTTGATCTAGGCGTTCTACCTATAGGAGCTTGATCAATATTTATAACTTTGTCGACTTGATCGATTCCCTTTATTGCTTTATGCAGTCCTGGCGGTGTTTTAGATTTGTATATCGACTGCATTAATCCTTTTAGCAAAATTTCGTTAACAAGGGTAGATTTGCCGGACCCTGAAACTCCAGTTACTGCAACGAAGCACCCCAGTGGAAAATCAATATCAATATTTTTTAAGTTATTTTCACGAGCGCCCAAAATACTTATGAAGGAACCATTTGTTTCTCGTCGTTCTGTCGGTACCGGTAAAAGTTTATTTCCTGACATGTACTGTCCAGTTAGAGATTTTTTGCAACCAACAAGACCCTTTACGTTTCCAGAGTAAACCACGTCCCCTCCGTGTTCACCGGCACCAGGGCCTATATCTACAACATGATCCGCTGCTCGGATCGTTTCTTCATCGTGTTCAACAACGATGACGGTATTACCTATATCTCTTAAATGAGACAAAGTTTCTATCAAACGCTGATTGTCTCTCTGATGCAAACCAATAGAGGGCTCATCTAAAACGTAGAGGACGCCGACTAATCCACTTCCAATTTGAGAAGCAAGGCGGATTCGTTGTGCTTCACCTCCTGCTAATGTCGCAGCCGATCGAGACAAGGTTAAATATTCGAGCCCGACATCGAGTAAAAATCGTAATCGTGAATTTATTTCTTTTACGACCTGTTCGGCGATCATTTCTTCTCTGTCGTTTAGTTTTAGATTTGAAAGAGCGTTAAAAGCTTTATCGATTGAAAGCTGACAAATATCGTCTAATGACCGGTTGTCAATTGTTACTGCGAGAGAAAGAGGGTTCAATCTTGACCCTCCGCACTCATCGCAGTCAACTTGTCGCATGTAGCCTTCGATTTGTTCTCTTTGAGTATCACTTTCTGCTTCCTGGTGTCTTCTCCGTAAATAAGGAATTGCTCCTTCAAAGCGCGCATTGTGAACTCGTGCTCTGCCAAAACGGTTGTGATATCTAACTTTTACTCTTTCTTTTAAGCCTTTGCTCATAAGGATTTTCTGATGATTTTTAGAAAGTTTTTCCCAAGGTGTTTCGAGGCTAATCCCCTCATGTTCTGCAACTGCTTCTATAAGCCTTTTGAAGTATCGGCTTCTGCCACCTGACCATGGCGCGATAGCTCCTTCTGTAAGAGTCAGTTCTGGATTAGGAACTACCAGTTGCGGGTCGACTTCATAGACAGTACCTAAGCCATCACAGTAGGAGCACGCCCCATACGGACTGTTGAAAGAAAAATTACGTGGTGCTAGATCCTCAAATGATTTTCCGTCACTAGGACGCGACAAGTGCTGACTGAAAACAATTAATTCATTTTCTTTATCTTCATCGTTTGTGGAAACTATCTCTATCTCTGCCACACCTTCACTTAGCGACAGAGCAGTCTCCATTGACTCTGTTAAACGTCTCTCTATCCCCTTCTTCATGACCAATCGATCAACCACTACTTTTATTGTGTGTTGTTCGTATCTCGCTAAATCCGCCGATTCACCAAATTCGTGAATTTCACCGTCAATTAAGACTCGACTAAAGCCTTGAGTTGATAAATCATCAAGAAGAGCTTCGTAGGTGCCCTTCCTTCCTCGTATAACTGGTGCTAAGACTTGAAATCTAGTGCCCTCAGCTAAGTCCATTATTCGATCTACGATCTGCTGGGGTGTTTGCCTTGTTAATTTCTCTCCTGTTTCCGGGTCGTGGGGAACACCGATGCGAGCGAAAAGAAGCCTTAAATAATCATAAACTTCAGTAACGGTTCCAACAGTGGATCGCGGATTTCGTGAAGAGCTTTTCTGATCAATTGAAATAGCCGGAGATAATCCTTCAATGAAGTCAACGTCTGGTTTGTCCATCTGGCCTAAAAATTGACGGGCGTAAGCAGACAAAGACTCAACATAGCGTCGCTGCCCTTCGGCATAAATCGTATCGAAGGCTAATGATGATTTACCAGATCCTGAAATACCGGTAAAAACAATAAGTTTTTCTCTAGGAAGATCTAAGTCAACTGATTGTAAATTATGTTCCCTAGCTCCTTGAACTATTAACCTTTCTGGCATTCAACGATCCTAGACATTTGGAACGCACTTCACATTTGATTTTCCTTTAAACTTTTTCCGGCATATCACGAATCTCTCGTTTTAATTCTTTTATTTCGTCTCTTAATCTTGCAGCGTATTCAAATTGGAGCTCTTCAGCGGCTTCGCTCATTTCTGCTTCGAGAGTATGAAGCAGGCGTTTTAGATCTTCACGTGGCATGTCAGAAAGCTCATCAGCAAGCTTTGCAACATTTCGCTTTTTATTTTTTGGTTTACTAGAAGCTGCGCCAGGCCTGACCATTTCGAGTATGTCACTTACTGCTTTTCTAATTGTCTGTGGGTCTATTCCGTTTTCTTCGTTGTATTTTGTCTGCAGTTTTCTTCGTCGTTTTGTCTCATCGAGCGCTCTTTTCATAGAACCAGTTATTTTGTCCGCATACATCACAACCTGACCATCTACGTTTCGAGCCGCTCGACCAATTGTTTGTATAAGCGAAGTTTCACTCCTTAAAAATCCTTCTTTATCGGCGTCTAAAATAGCCACTAGTGAGACCTCAGGTAAATCAAGGCCTTCTCGTAGAAGATTTATACCAACTAAAACATCGAACTCACCTAGTCTTAAGTCACGCAGTATTTCGATTCTTTCAATAGTGTCAATGTCTGAATGCAAATATCTGACTCTTACCCCTTGCTCTAGCAAATAATCGGTTAGATCCTCAGCCATTTTTTTCGTAAGTGTCGTCACGAGCACTCGTTGTTCTGTGTCAACTCGCGTAGAAATCATCTCAAGAAGGTCATCTATTTGACCTTCTGTTGGACGTACGACAACCTCTGGATCGATTAGGCCTGTTGGGCGAACAATCTGCTCGACAATTCTTGTACTGTTTTCTTTTTCCCAATTACCTGGAGTAGCTGAAACTAGAACTACTTGTCCAGCTTTATTGATAAATTCGTCAAACCTTAGTGGCCTGTTATCAGCAGCTGAAGGAAGCCTGAAACCATGCTCTATCAGGGTCAATTTACGGCTTCTGTCGCCTGCGTGTTGACCATGAAGCTGTGGAATGGCTACGTGCGATTCATCGAGAACAACAAGAAAGTCATCAGGAAAATAGTCAAGCAAGGTGAATGGCCTTTCACCAGGCGCCCTGCCATCTATATGAGAACTATAATTTTCGATTCCACTGCAAAATCCAAGCTCTGACATCATCTCAAGGTCATAATCAGTTCTCATTCTCAGACGTTGAGACTCAAGGAGTTTATTTTCTTTTTCAAATACTTTTAGTGATTCTTGTAGTTCTATTTCGATGCTTTTTATTGCTCGGCTCATTACTGCGGTATCTGCCATGTAATGAGTTGCAGGGAACACTATTAGTTCATCTAATTCTCTTATAAGGTCGCCAGTAACCGGATCAACTTCAGTGATTCTTTCAACTTCATCCCCAAATAAAGAAATCTTAAATATGGTTTCTTCATAAGCAGGATGAATTTCAATTGTGTCACCTTTAACGCGAAATTTTCCACGGCTTAATGCCATATCATTTCGTTCGTAGCGCATGTCAATTAGTCTGCTTAATGCTTCACGTTGATTTATTTCACTTTCTGTTCTCAGAACCAGTAATTGACCTTCGTACTGGGATGGGGAACCCAGCCCGTAGATACAGGAAACCGAAGCAACTACGATCGTGTCCCTTCGAGTCAACAGCGCTGATGTGGCAGAGTGTCTTAATCGATCTATCTCATCATTTACCGAAGAGTCTTTTTCAATAAAGGTGTCTGAACTGGGAACATACGCCTCTGGCTGATAATAGTCATAATACGAAACGAAGTACTCAACTTTATTATCTGGAAAAAATGATCGAAATTCATTTGCCAATTGGGCTGCCAGAGCTTTATTAGGCGCTATCACTAAAGTAGGTCTTTGAACTTCTTCAATAGTCCATGCAACGGTTGCACTTTTTCCGCTTCCGGTAATTCCTAAAAGGGTCTGAAATCTCTCTCCACCATTAAGACCATCTGCTAATTCTTCTATTGCCTTTGGCTGATCTCCTGCTGGCTTAAAAGGTGCATGTACCTTGAACTTCCGTTCCACATAAAGATGATACTGATCTACAAGCGATGAAACATGTTCAATTTATTGTTTAACAATTAAGGAAGGTAATGCTCGACCAATTTCAGGTCTTTCAATAGAGTTAATCCATTCCCAACATTTGTAAATTTCTTTTTCAAATACTCCTATTGAAGTATTGTTTTCAATCACGTAATCGGCTATTTCTGTTCTTGCCTCACGCGAGACTTGTTTTTTGATTCTATTTCGTGCATCTTCTTCCTCGAACGAACGGTGCTTTACTAGACGTTCGACAGCAGTTTCTGTATTAATGTCGACTACTACTATCGCGTCAAAATTTCGGTACCCAGATTCGACAAGCAGCGGAATTTCTAAAATGACTGTGTCGTCAGTGTTTAAATACGCTTCGCGTCTACCAGTCATTTCTTCTCGTACAGCCGGGTGGACAATAGCATTTAATGATGCAAGTTCTTCGGGGTTGGAAAAAACGATATTTGCTACTGCCTGACGGTCAAGCTGACCATCTGGCGCCAAAATGTCTTTACCCCACTTGGAAAGCATTTCCTCAAAGACTTTCTCACCTGGTTGTTGCAGGTCTCTAACAATTTGATCTGCATCTATAAGAGCCGCTCCGTGAGCAACGAAACTGGCAGCTGCAGTAGATTTTCCAGAGCCAATGCCGCCTGTTAATCCTATTTCAAGCAATTGTTGACCTGCTTAAAATATTGCTATTCCTGTGTCTCTGTTTTTTCTTCTTCGGATTCATCTTCAATGCCGTCTTCGGTTTCGTTAACTTCATCCTTATTTGATTCCTCTTGACTGGTTTCCTCTGGGTCAGAAGTTTCTATTAACTCCTCTTCTGTCACACCAGTTTCTTCGTCATTGGAATTTTCTGTTTCTTCCCCGTCTGATGCAACTGGATCAGCTGGATCATGTTCGGTGTAATACTCTGCCCATGCTTCCTGGCCTTCAGATGATTCAACTCCTATGTAGTTGCCCTCTTCATCGTAGTTGTGCTCACCAAAGTGCTCTTGGTACTCTGCAGCCACCACTCCACCTTCGGCTGCTTGCTTGATCGAAAGACTTATTCTTCTTCTTTCTAAGTCAAGATCAATGATCTTTACCCATAGTTCCTCTCCGGGAGTAACTACTTGCTCAGGCAGTTCAACATGGTGCGCGGACATTTCCGAAATGTGAACCAAGCCTTCGATTCCTTCACCCACTTGAACAAAAGAGCCAAATTGAATCAGTTTTGTAACTCGTCCGTAAACCAACTCGCCCACTTGATGACTATCAGCAAATTCTTGCCAAGGATCTTTTTGAGTGGCCTTTAGAGAAAGACTGATTCTCTCTCGGCTCATATCTATATCTAAAACTTGAACCTCAATCTCATCACCGACTGTGACGACAGAGCCAGGATGGTCAACATGCTTCCACGATAATTCTGATACGTGTATTAACCCATCCATTCCACCAAGGTCCACGAAGGCTCCAAAATTAACAACACTTGAGACCACACCGGACCTAACTTCACCTGATTTTAAGTTAGTTAGGAAGTCTTCGCGTTCATCTTTTTGACTTTCTTCGAGCCAAGCTCTTCGAGAAAGAACGACATTATTCCTATTTCTGTCAAGTTCAATGATTTTTGTATCGACAGTAGTTCCAATTAATGGCTGAAGATCTCTAACGCGCCTTAGATCCACCAACGATGCTGGAAGAAAACCACGAAGCCCGATATCGACAATTAAACCGCCTTTAACTACTTCGATAACCGTTCCAGAAACCATTCCATCAGCTTCTTTTACAGCTTCTATATCACCCCACGCTTTTTCATATAAAGCACGTTTTCTAGAAAGAAGTAAGCGACCTTCTGCATCTTCACGTTGTAAAACTTGTGCCTCTATTTTTTCTCCCATTTCCACAACTTCATTTGGATGCAGATTATTGCGAATTGAAAGCTCTTTTTGCGGTATAACGCCTTCAGATTTGTAACCAATATCTAATAAGACTTCATCCTTATCTATTCTTACAACGGTTCCTTCAACCATTTGCCCATTTTCAATATCAACCATTGTCGCTGTGTAGGCATCTTCTAAAGAAAGCGACCCTAGGTCATTTGATGTTATTTCACGAGGTTTATACTCACCATCGTTATCGAAGGAGCCCATAGGCTGGGACTCAATTAGTGGAATTGTGGAAATCGGATCGGACACGTTGTTCTCATTTTTAGTTGACATGGAAGGGAATTTCCCTTTCTTTTTCAAGACGGATAAAGCCTATCGGAGACCTATGGCATCATGACCGATTTAATTAAGTTGCTTTCTCCGCTAGTAATAAAAACTCAGGATTTTCTGTTCCACACGGTAATAGTTCGTAGTCGATCGGTGTAACTGACCAGATGTTTCTTACTAGTAATCCAACTTTCTCACTCATTAATCTCAGCTCTCTTGGTGTAAAGCAAGTAGTCCAAGTAACTGCTTGTTTTTTTTCACCCTCCACATTCATGATTTCTACGTCTTCTCTATTTACACCATTAAATGCATCAAAATGATCAGTCTGACTTAGGTACTGAACCTGAAAGTAAGAAGAAAAAGCTGATAAAGCCAACTTTCCTCCAGGTTTTAATGCTCGAGCCATATTTTCAAGAGCTCTTAAATCCATATCATTATCCTCAAGTGAAGAGTCGGGTTCACATAGTAAACCGAAACCTCCTTGACACATTGACACAACGGCATCGAATTCGTTTTCAAAATCCATCAGGCGGACATCTTGTCGCATAAACTTTGCTTTACTTTCTCCA
>CEVX01031050.1_pt1 | contig 12890 bp, 9 predicted proteins | sample 356561 | NCBI WGS metagenome assembly CEVX01 (sample SAMEA2623886, study PRJEB7988) | marine metagenome | biome: marine biome (ENVO:00000447); feature: surface water layer (ENVO:00002042); material: "saline water (ENVO:00002010), including plankton (ENVO:xxxxxxxx)" | depth 5 m | reverse complement strand
GTATATCCGTCTGTGTAAGTAAAATATCCAAAAGCATTAAACTGATAGTCTTTTCCTAGTGGACTAGGATCTGTTGAACTTGTTGGATTAATTTTTAAAACTTTGAGATTATCTCTTAATGCTTTTTGTGTTTCACTACTAAAACTACTATTAAAGTTTAGGTTGGTAAATTTAAGTCTAGCTTTACTACCTGCTATAAACTGAGTTTTTCTACTCAGTAATTCCCATTCAGTAGCACCATGATTTAATCTAATAATCCAACTTTGATCAATACCTGTACTAGAGCTGTCTCCTTCGTATTGTCTATTCCAATTACTAGGATCGTTTAATGCTTCACTACTAACTGGCAAATTTGCACTTTGAATTATAATCCATTTTTGTGTAGAAGCATTATATCTTAAACCAAATGTATTATTGTTGTCAATTTTTGAAATAACATCAGCTTTTGTTGTTGCATCTAAATCTGTTGCTATTTTAGGTACAAGCCTGCGTATTCTAGCACCACTACTAACAATACTGCTTAAAACTACAGCACCTTTTCCTGTGTTGTCAAGTCCATTGGGCGTACCTGTACTATCATCATCTCCATGCCCTGATTTATAAAGTCTATCTACTTTAACCCATTCTGTTTTTGCATCTACTACAGTTGCTTTTACAGTTGCGCCTGTGCCTCCGCCTCCAGTAATTGCAATGTTTGTACTTTGATCATATCCGCTACCGCTAGCTGTAATGGCTACTGTGGTTACAGCACCATTGGCTATGGTACAAGTTGCAGTTGCTCCTGTGCCTTTACCAGTAACGGTAACAGTAGGAGTACTAGTATAACCACTTCCACCTGAGGTTACAGTGGCAAGACTTAGATAGCCCATCTTATAAGGCGAGTCAATAAACTCAACTAAACCGTTTACATCTGCTTTGTTTAAAACACTTGTGGTTGTTAATCCTAAACGTTGTACAACACTATTATATGTAATATATCCACTAGAGCTACCACTGCCTTTTGTAATTTGATTCCATCTATAAACATTTGTTTCAGATCCATCGTTGTTTAAAACTGTGATACCATTGGAAGTATCACTAAAGTCAGTATTAGCATCATGTGTAGTTGATTCCCAACCATGTCTGTTGTAATAAAAATTAAATATTTCAGGATTACAAAAAAGAGGTTTTAGATATTGATCATAAATTTGATAACCAGTTAAACTTGTTGGCAAACTAATCACGCTTCTATTAGTTACATTTTTTTCATAAAGGTATGCATCATCTGTATATTGTGTTGCATCTGAATAAGTTGCTGTTGGATCATATATGTCTCTGAACCTACTGTGTCCACTATGCACTCTGTTTACACTTTTAATTTTTCTAATATTTTCACTAGCTGTAAGAGGAGCTATAGCATAATCTTCTGCTGTAACCATTCTATCCTGTGTAGCAAAAAATCTAGGAGCATTGTCTTTGATACTTGCAACGCTTTCTCTTTCACTTGCATTTGATACAGTTGATTTAAGACTACATTTAAATGTAGCTTTTTGAATATTTCCGCTTGAACTAATATAACTTATAGTAAATCCTGAATTTCTAAAATTATCAGGTGTTAGCGTATATGACTGGTTCAATCCGGTTCTATACCACACTCTGATAATACCACGTGGAATATTACCAAAGTTTCCGTCTGGAAATACAATACTAATTTGGTCATTCTCTCTACTACTAATTGAATAGATGTCTCTTATTTTATTTTGACGTGCATTAAACATTGTACTTGCACCAAACAATCTATCAACTCTGGTCCATGTTTTTTGTACTTGTGCGGCTTCATCTATTGTTTGCACCCATACTTGACCATTGGCAACATTATCAGCATTGATGTCGATTGCCAAGTTAGGTAATCCGTTGTTAATTTCAAAATCTTTAAAGTTTAATGATCCTTGTTTAAATCCTATGAAAAAACCTGTATTAGGTGATCCAAATCCACTGTTGTCGTTTCTATACAAAAAATCTACAACACTATACGGACTAGGTGTTTTTTCTATTAGTGCATTTGAAGTGGAATCATATCCAACACTATGTAAACTAAATGTTGCTTTTTTATTATTAACATTGTTACTAAATTCTCTTACAGTTGTGTTATTTGTACTGTTTGTTCTATAAATCTCATTTTTTACATTGTTAATGGTTGCACTACTAAATGGACTTCCGAATTGACTGCTACTTTGAAAAATAGCATTCATAATAGCCAAAAAGTTTTGATAACTTTGAGGATTTGTTACATCTTCAAATTCTGTTGCAACATTAGCAAGACTGTTTCCGCTGGCATCAAAAACTTGTTCATCTGTTTGAACACTATCTACTTTGAGGTATCCACTAGCAACAACATTTCTAGTAGGTGTGTATCCTAAGAACTGTGCAATACGCAAGGCGCTATCTCTACGTTCTGCTGTACTTAGGTAATTTTCTCTTTGTCCTAGGTCTGCCCTAAATGCTAGGTTGTGTCCTAAAAATGCAATCAATTCAATTAGTGCTATAAATTCACTTGAATTAATATAATCATTAAAATTTTCTGGATAGTTTGTGCTTATATAATCTACCATCGCATTTCTGATAGTTTCAAAATCATATGCTTGTAAATTAGCTTGAGCGAAACTTTCATATGCTACGGTAAAATCTTCTGCGGCAAATAAACTATTTTGTCTTGCGCCTTGTGCCATTATTCTTCACCTGTAAAATTAAGAAACAGTTCTTCGGCTGTTCCTGTATCTATATATTCTAACCTAACTTTAATTTCTAAACTATGGTCGTCTGGTTTTCTTACCAGTGTTTCTAGTACATTCCATCTAGGGTCGTTGTTAACTATTACATCGACATCATCACGAGCTTCTTTTTCAGTAGCCCTATCTAGAGGTTCAAATACTAGTTCAGGTAAGATACTTCCAAAAGTAGGATTTCCTACTCTTTCTCCACGCCTGGTATAAAAATGATTCATCAAATCACGTTTAGCAAGTTCAACATCTACCAATGTTTTACTTCCACTTATTTGATCTATTGTACTATATCCAATGTAGGTTACCATACTATTATTTATGGTAAAATTAACTGCTAAGTTTATATCTTAATGGTTGTTTGTATAATATCACCAGTATTCAAACTTTTACTAATTGTTAGGGTAAAATTACTAACAGTCCAGTCATATTCATGCTGTAATACTGCATCATTGACAACAACTTCTAATTTCTGTATGGGTGTTACACTAGCAATCTTTTCTAATTCAAATGTATTAGTCCCACTATATGTAAAAGTTTTGTTTACCAAAGTTGCTTCATATTCTTTTGCAATTTGTCTTCTTAAACCTTCCGGAGTCATAGGTAAAAATTTCTTTGTTTCAGCGTAATACGCAAATCTAGCTCTGCGTAATTGATCATTGTTTAGCACACCTTTTTCGTTGAAATCTCGTATCTTAAAAATACCGTTAGCTCTATACCATTTCCTAGCTTTATATTTTCCATAATCAGCCAATCTAAGTATAGTTGCTACTTTAACACATAATTGTTTGTTTACTGTACTATTAATAATCATATCAGCGGCGGTGCTATAGTCTGCTAATCTTATTACCTCAAGTAAATTATATCTGGTATCTCCTTGAGAGACATTTGCTATTTTTCCAGTTGTCCAATGAAATAATATTAGTGCATCATAGACACAAGCTGGTATAGTAGTAATTCCACTATTGATAATTTGTTTTTTTGCTAGAGCTTGTTGATTATTGAAAGACTCTTTCCATAAATCATGTGCTTGCTGTTCAGTTAACCCAGTGGTATAATTTCCTTCTCCGTATGCAGTTTGATCAAATCCGCTGTAATTTCTAAAAAAACCTAGTGCAACAGTTCGTGCTTGTTCTGATGCATTTAAATTAGTAACATCCAAACTGGTTTCGTAGTTGGTAGTATCTTTAACTACATAATCATCCCATTCTCGTCTATATCTTTCATCAATTACAGTGGTCATCTTGGACCTCTTGGATTTACTGAATTACTTTTTGTTTTTTCATTTGTAACTTTATCAGGAGCAGGAGCTTGATTATTAAAGATTTTACTCATGTCAATATCTTGAGCTGTAAAGTTACTGTCAGGACTAGCAACCTGAGGTAAAAATTCTTGTTCTTCATCATGTCCTCCCCAAGGCTCTGCTTCGGGTACTCTGCCTGCAATACTTTGTTTTACTATCTTGTTCACTGTCAAGTTGTTTGCCACAGTTTTAGTGGCGGCTACAGCTTCAGGACCGTTAAGGTCAATTATTGCGGCTGTGTTTGTAAAAGATCCTGCACATTTTATATTACCATTTAGATCAGTGGTCAACTTAAAATCTTTTTGTGCATGTACATTTAATTCTCCAGCTGTAGCTTCTAAGGTTATACCACCATCTCCTCTTGCCTTCATGCTTATTGTGTCTGCATCTACAACAAAGTCTCCACCAACTTGTAGGTTATAATCATTCTCAGTATGCACACTAATATCACCTTCTGAATAGATATCTATCTTACCGTCACTGCCCATTTGTATCCAACTACTGCCATTTTGATTCATAATGTACACAATTCCAGTGCCATCATGCATTAGTATTTGAGCACCGCCAGCACTACGCATTCTAAACAAATTACTCAATCCAGCTTTTCTTTCCTTGTCAGGAGTTAAACAAGTATCACTGTTAGGTAATGTTCCATCATCCATAACAAATTGATGACCACCGGGTGTGTTAAATCCAAAAACATTGGTAGGTGATTCTCTTCGTTGACTACTACTGCTGAGTCCACGTATACTGTCTATACCAACACCTTGTTTAGTAATTTCTGTGTCACTGACTTTATCTTTATATTCTGTACTTTCATTTTTAATAGTATCTGTTGTTGCTCTTGGTCTTTTATTGTTTTCAGTAGTTTTTTGTACTGATGGATCTAATGAAGGTCCTACTGCATCTTTTTCACTATCAACAAATGCACCAGGGTTAGTTGGCATACTTGCGTTTCTTGTGGTATCAGGTAAAACTCCTATCATTATTCCAGTATCACTATTGTTTGCGAACGCAACTAAAACTTGACATCCTGGGGCAGGTGGGTGACTTACAAATCCATAAGTATTGGTTGCATTAGCAAACTGATAACTTCCTCCATATGGACTTGAACGTCTGACTCTAAAATATTCTTTTCTTGCTTCTGCACTGGTTGTTTCACCTAAGTAACCTTGTCCGATTATTTCAACATAAAGAAATCCTTCATACCTGTCATCTACTATATCAATTACTTTACAAATATACAAACCAGATAGTTTCATAACACCACTAGCGCCTTGTGTTTTATCATAAGCGGTTGGTACACCAATGCTAGTATCATTATTTCCTGAATATTTCATTTTTTATCCTATGCTGTAAATATATCTTTTAACCAACGTGGAGCATTTCTTGCTCTGTATGTACCATTATCGTAATGTCCACCCCAATAGCCTGCACTACCTTGTCCATATGCACTGGCATTGTCGATATGAAAGGTATTATCTCCCATGTATCCATTTCCTGCACCAATGCCAGTAGCTCCAAACCTTTTTGTTTCTTTGATAAAGTTTTGAATAATAGGCACGTCTGCTGGATTATTTAAACTTAATATTCTTCCGTTGGACAATGCTAGTTGAACATCTGCCGCATGTCCGTTGTCATGTCTTGTGCTTCCTGTTCTTCGAGGACTTGTTCCTTTAGCTGGTTGTCCTCCACTTTCAACAATAACGTTAACTCCTGCCGCCGCACCTGCTTGTGACAGAATGCTATTTAAATCACTTGCAATAGCTTGATTTCTAATTTTTCCTGAAGCAAGTTGATTTTGTGTTACAGTACCTGTACCGTCTCCGTCTTGTAATTCCTCTGGTAAACTGCTACCAGAATTGTCTTGGTTCTCTTCACCCTCTTGATCATTTTCACCTTGTTCATCACCAGGTTTAAATGGTTCTTGATTTTTTTCTGTTTCTTTGTCTATTTCACCTGTGCTTAAAATTTCCCATAATTTACCAACGTTGGTATTTGAATCTCTGAAACTTTGTAAGGTCATAGTAAATTGTCCATTATCGTAATTTGCGACCACAGTATGAACTCTGTATACTCCAACAACACCAAAGTTTGCTTCAGGAATATTCATTAGACCAGTTTCATGTTCAGGATATGTAGGAAAATTTAAGTTTAAAAAATAACTAACACCACCTCTGGTATATTCTGCTCCGTTGAGCATTCCTGTTCTACTTTTAGGTCTACCTAACCAATAAGGATCTCCTCTGACACTTATTTGTTGTTGAACCAAGTCTCCTAAGGAATTTAAATTAAGTTCAACTGCACCTAACATAACGGCACCACTGGTGTCTTTATCGTCTGGTCCGTTTGTTGCTTTACTGTTGATATTTGTAAAATCAAAAGGAAGTTGATGATCTCGAGCATCATTGCTTGAACTGGTTCCTATAAGCTCTGACTGCGTAAGATACTTGCTACCAGTTACCTTAAATTGTCCTTGTTCTAGTTTTTGTTGTGCTTCTTCTTGTTCAGTAAGTGGAATTAGTTTTTCTGTAATTTGTTTTTGTTCTTGTTCTAGTTGTTTTATAACTTCTTGCTGTTGTTCTTGTCTTTGATTGAATTCTGCTTCTTTGGCGGCAAGCTCATTTGGATTAAATATTCCTTGGCTACCATCAAAAAACGAGTCTCGTTGTCCTTGTATTGTCTGAAGTTCGTCGTTGGCGTCTTGAATTTTTTGTTTTATCTCATCAGCAGTATTTTTAGCAATATTATATTCATTACTAGAATCACCTTCGCCTTCAAAAGCCTGTCCTATAAATTTACCACGTCCTTGATTAAGAGCTTGTATTTGATAATAAGTGTTGTTTAGATATATGTCTAAACCAAGCACTTCGGTGTTTAAACCTGTAAAATGATAATCAAAACGTTTAACCAATAATTTTTTGTTTATTAAACCTTTTATTCTGTCTTCTTGTATTCCTTGGTCTGTTAATACTTTTTCGTAGGCACCTACATCATGTATCAATTCAGGCACAGCAATAGCATTTATATTGTATTCAAAGTCTTTGGCAAAATCTTTTGCTACCGGATCAAAAATACGATAGTTGACTTTATTGTCAAATACAAACCATTTGCTTAATTCTGAAAACGTAAAAGGTTTTGCATTAGGATCATTTGGATTTTCTTTGTGAAATCCACCTTCATCTGTTGGTAGTTTTCTAAAATTAGTTGTTTGCATAAGAGCAACAATAATTATATCACTTATACTAGTACCTTGTTTGATATTAAAAGTTAAGTTACCGCTACCAGTAATACTAACACTACTTAGGTCAGCAGTTTCACCGCTATTTCCAGCACCAGTATCAAATGCCCATGTATTCCACTCGCTTGCTCTTCCTGTAACACCAAATTTATAAGTGTGCCAAAACTTTCTTGCTGAACTGTTTACTACTTGTAATCGTTCTTGTTCATTTACTTTAAACTCAAAGTTTTCTAAAAATTCACCAAAAGTACTGGCTTGTACTGGTATATCCTCTTTGAGATGCAATGAAAGTTTTTTAAATGCATCTTGTGTAGTTTCAATCAAGTCTGCTCTGTACTGTGTTGCACCTTCATTGTATTGGAAATCTAACCCTGCCATTGTACATGCATAGTAATAAGGTGCAGTGATATCAGCTATTGGTTCACCGTCTTGTGTATAACCTAAAAACTTTAATTCTAATAGATAACATGCTTTTAGATGATTCATAATTCCCAAATCTTCAGCGGCTTTGTAAATTCTTGAATATAGTGTAGCACCCATTGGCTCTACCAGTCGCATACTAAACACATTAGCTAGAGCTTCTCTATCTGGCAGGTCTTTATTAAATGCCAATTTCATATCTTGAGTTACACTCTCGATGCCTATTTCTGCTTCTACACCACTTTGTGCAATTACTCTGTAACTGTCAGTTTTTAAAATATCATCATATTGGTTTACATCTTTTGGATTTACCATATACATTGTCCAGTTATATGTGACATTGTCATACTTGTTAAGGATATTGTCTTCGTAGAACTGAGCTTTGGCATTCTCGCTAGCATAGCGTTTTTCTGCCATTATCTCTTTAACCTGTCCTTCTGTATCGTATTCTCTAAGTAAAGGATCCATTAATTAGTCCTTGTGATTCGGAAAGTTCTTGGTGCTTTAATTTTTGTTCCTGATGTAAAATCCATTATAGGATCATGTAATGTGTCTCGGTTATAGTGTGCGAATACCCACCATAGTCTAGAACTGCCATACATTTCAAATGCTAGTAGATCTGGTCTTTTATTATGTTTTGATTCAACAATAAAAGTTATAGTTTCTGCTGATAAGTTTTCACTTTTTAACAACGGCTCATACAGTTCTAGATATTTTCTGTTTAAAGCCGTTCTTGCATAGTTACTTTTTCCGTCATACTCGATAGCCATTAAATAAATCCTTGTTTGTATGCTTGCCCACTAATAAAATTATTTGTTGTAAATTTCATTTTCTGTCTGTCAGGGTTTTGCATTACAGTAAGTTGCATAAACATGTTCATCATAGTTGGTATTTGTGTACCACCGTCAAAAAGTTTTAAATCAACATTACTATCGTATGTGGTTGAAAACTGACTTACTACAACAGGTATCATATTAAATTGATTTTCTCCAAACGCACTAAATTCTAACACAGGAGGTGGTGTACCTGCTGTTGGTTGTGTTTGATTCATACCAAAAAACATTTTAGTAATACTTCTTAAAAAATGCAGTACAGCAAAAGTATATCTTGCTTCTTCGTCTGTTACACTAGCAAATTGACAAGTCAACTGTATATCAGGACTTGGTGTGTTTCTATACGCTTGGTATGTATAATTTGTATGAGTTAAATCATACGCATTGTAACCTACACTTTGTGAATATGTAATATCAGGTTGTATAGGAAACATAATACCTCCATGTACTTGTAATGGTTTTGCTGGTCCGGAGAAGTAAAGTTCCTTAGGTGCTTTTCTCTTTAAAAGCAATTTTGCTCTATTTTCAGCTAGTACCGACATTTAGTTTATCCTTTATAAAATTAAACATGTTTGGTTCAATACTACCAAAAAATTCTCTAAACACCATCATTTTTTGATTATCATTCAAACTTTCGTTTTTCATTGCTGTTCTAAAATCAGTTGCACTCATGCCACCTTCTTGTATTGCTACCTCTAGTACATAGGCTCCTTGGTCACTAGGTACCATTTCAGCACCTGGTTCATAATCTCTGAGGAAACCACCACGCTTTAATCGACCTGCATCTTTGGCACTAAAAACTAATACTACTGCCGTATTGTCAGGATTTTTACCTGTTAAACTTACGTCGGGTCTGTAAGGTTGTGTCTGTACTATATTGTTTAAAGGTATGTTAAACATTTCGTTTGCAATCATACGCTTCTCATCAAACGTAAATGGATCCTTTTCTGGCGTTGCAGTCTTAGCCACAGTAGTAGCAATAAATACATTAGCTGAGCCAAATTGCTCTACTAGATCCATGTACACTTTATGATGACCTTTATGCATAGGCTGAAAACGACCACCATAAAACACAGCAACGTCTTTTGCTATATCTTCTGCCAAATGCGATATTCTCATGGGTATCTCCTATAATACTATTTATAGTAATAATATATGGGTAGTTATTGACAACTGCTAATTTATCGTGTATAATGGAATCAGAATAAGGAATTAAAATGAGGAAACAAAATTATCTCAATAACAAAGATATGCTTAAAGAAATACACAAGAGTAAACTTAGTTACTGTTATGTTTTAGACGATGATTACAGTAGATTTGATACAATAGTAGAATCAATAGATGATATTAAAAATTCAGATGTAATTCAAACAGCTAAAGAAAACAGAGCAAGGCAATTGAGTAATATAGCATATGAAGAAGCATACTTTACTTGGCATGATAGCGACGCTAGAAAGCAAAGTCAGAAACCAAAACAAATTAGCTATAAAGTAGATCCAGATACAATAGATGAAGAAGACTTAATCTTCAGACTAATGACATTTGATCATGTTCCATTGGAACCTGGTAGGAAAAATAAACCAAAAACTGAAGCTGATAAACATGCAAAATGTAACTTTCCTCCATTCAAACATTATGCTTACATTCAAGGCGAACTTAAAGAATGTTTGCGTAGTCATTGGGAAGGTGGGTTAGATAATGGACACTTTAACGTTCAACACGGAGCAATTACTAACAACTTAGCAAAAATGTTTTTAAAATTATGTGAACGTTATAGTATGCGAAGCAATTGGCGTGGATACACATATGTTGACGAAATGCGTAGTCATGCACTATTACAACTATCGCAAATTGGATTGCAATTCAATGAGCTAAAAAGTGAAAATCCATTTGCATATTATACAGCCGCGGTTACTAACAGCTTTACTAGAGTGTTAAACTTAGAAAAGCGAAACCAAAACATCAGAGATGACTTGTTACAAGAAGCAGGGCAAATGCCTAGCTGGACACGGCAAATTGAACACGAAATGGCTGAACGTGCCAAGTGGGACGAGAAATCAGACAAAGAACGCAAAGAACATGGATTCAACGTTTAGGCATTGACAAGTCATAGTTATGAAACTATACTAATAACAAGTTTAAACTGAATTGGACAACCATGGCATTCTTTAATCGTGTTGCTTGTTTCACGGATATACACTTTGGAAACAAGAACAATAGTAAACAACACAATCGTGATTGTGCAGAATTTGTGGATTGGTTTGTTGAACAAGCACAAGCTAATAACTGCGAAACCTGTGTGTTTTTAGGCGATTGGCATCATCATAGAGCCAGTGTAAATGTTAGCACACTCAACTATAGTGTTGAAAATGTAGCTAAACTTAGCCGTGCATTTAAACAAGTGTACATGATCACAGGCAATCACGATCTCTATTATAGAGAAAAACGTGACTACAACAGTTTGCCTTATGCAGAACTGTTTGATAATGTGCATCTTGTAAACGAACAAACAATGGTACAAGATGATGTAGCACTTGTACCTTGGCTGGTTGGAGACGAATGGACTACAGTTAGCAAGACCAAATGCAGATACATGTTTGGACATTTTGAACTTCCGTACTTTAAAATGAATGCAATGGTAGAGATGCCAGACCACGGTCAACTTAATGCAGAACACTTGCAAGGACCAGAGTATGTGTTTACTGGACACTTTCACAAACGACAAAACAAAGGCAATGTACACTACTTGGGTTCACCTTTTCCACACAACTATGCTGATGCTTGGGACGACGAGCGTGGTATGATGATATTAGAATGGGGAGGCAAACCCGAGTATGTAAACTTTGCTGGTCCACGTTACAGAACTGTTCCTTTGAGCAGACTGATAGATGAACCAGATGTAATACTCAATGATAAAACTTATTGTAGAGCTACACTAGATATTGCTATTAGCTATGAAGAGGCTAGTTTTATTAAAGAAACTTTTAGTCAACAGTATGGTGTAAGAGAGATAACACTTATGCCAACTAAAAAAGAAGAACATGCACAGGACTGGCGAGTTGTAGATGACATTGAAGTTGAAAATGTTGATCAAATAGTGTATAATAGCTTAAATGCTGTGGACAGCGAAATGATAGATAAGAAACTGCTAGTGGACATATATAATAACTTATGATTACAATCAAAGATTTAACAGTTAAAAACTTTATGAGTGTGGGTAATGTTACTCAAGCCGTACGTTTTACTAATAATGGACTTACACTAGTACTAGGTAATAACTTAGACTTGGGTGGCGATGGCAGTAGAAACGGTACAGGCAAAACTACTATCATAAATGCACTCAGTTATGCAATATATGGCAACGCACTTACAAACATACGCAAGGATAACTTGATAAACAAAACCAACGGCAAAGCCATGCTGGTTACACTGGATTTTGTTAAAGATGGCACTCAATACCGTATTGAAAGAGGCAGACGACCTAATTTGCTTAAATACTATGTCAACGAACAAGATGTTGCAGATGACGAAGCACAAGGCGAAAATAGACAAACTCAATCAGATATAGAAAAATTATTTGGTATGAGTCATGATATGTTTAAACATATTGTTGCCCTTAATACATACACAGAACCTTTCCTCAGTATGAGGGCTAATGATCAAAGAGCTATTATAGAACAATTACTGGGTATAACAATGCTCAGCGAAAAAGCAGAGGTTCTCAAAGAACAACAAAGGTTGACCAGAGATGCAATCAAAGAAGAAGAGTATAGAATTAAAGCTATTGAAGAAGCAAATGCCAGAATTGAAAAAAGTATTGGTGATTTGGAACGAAGGCAAAAGATATGGCGAGATAAACAAACGTCTGATCTCCAAAGTATCCAACAACAAATAAACACACTGGAAAAAATAGATATCCAAACTGAACTTAATAATCATAAATTGTTAAGTGATTACCTAGAAAAGAAAAAACTGAAAGATGAAGCAGAACGTTGGTTATCTAATATTCAAAGTGACAATACCAAACAACAAAAACTGATTGATAAACTTAACAAAGAAATTAATTTGCTACAAGATCATAAGTGTCACAGTTGTGGACAAGAAATACATGATGAAAAGCAAGAAAGTATTTTAAACAGTAAACAAGAACAGTTAAGTGATGCACAACAACAAGTTAAAACCAATCATGAACAAGAAAAAGAATGGTATGATGCTATAACACAACTAGGTGAACTTGGTCAAATACCTGTAACACATTACAATACAGAAAGCGAAGCACACAAACATAATATGGAATTGGAAAATCTTCGTAGTCAAGTAACAAGTAAACAAGA
>CEVX01162813.1_pt1 | contig 12906 bp, 10 predicted proteins | sample 356561 | NCBI WGS metagenome assembly CEVX01 (sample SAMEA2623886, study PRJEB7988) | marine metagenome | biome: marine biome (ENVO:00000447); feature: surface water layer (ENVO:00002042); material: "saline water (ENVO:00002010), including plankton (ENVO:xxxxxxxx)" | depth 5 m | reverse complement strand
GCTGTTTCTCTGTTTGTTACCTGTTTGGTTATCTTTAATTGTCTCATAATGAATTAAATAGAAGTATTTAAATAAAAACCTTACAAAAATATTATTTATTTTTTATTAAATCCTTTTCTGTTGTTGTTTCTGTTAAAAGTTTTCCTTGGCTTATCAACATATCCCTCAGGCTTAGGTAATAGCGCTTTTCTTGAAACTTTATCTTTTCTAGTTCTCGGATCTATTCCAAAGTACTTAACATCTAACGTATCTCCTAGATTAACCACGTCAGTTACATTTTCTGTTTTTTCCCATGCAAGTTCGCTAATATGAAGTAATACTTCATTTCCTGGTGCTTCGCAGTACTCAACAACAGCTCCAAAATCTAATAGCTTTATTACTTTGACTTCATAAACACTACCAACCTCAGGTTTAAATAACATCGACTCAATACGAGAAAGAACCATATCAATTCCTTCTTGATCAGTTCCAAGTATTTCAACAATACCTTGTTCTGTGTCAGGGTCCTCATTGATTACTATCGTACAACCACTGGTTTTCTGTAATTCTTGAATATTTTTACCTCCAGGTCCTATTAATGTTCCAATATAATCTCCGGGAATTGTTCTTGTAATCATTTTTGGCGCATGTGCTTTAACATCACTGTTAGGAGTATCAATAGTATCGGTTAATTTGGTTAATATATGTAATCTTCCATCTTTTGCTTGATTTAATGCTTCGATCAGTATATCATAAGATAATCCTTTAATTTTTATGTCCATTTGACATGCAGTAATACCGTCAGCAGTACCTGTAACCTTAAAGTCCATATCTCCAAGATGATCTTCATCTCCCAAAATATCACTTAAAACTGAGTGCTTTTTACCGTCAGAAATCAATCCCATTGCAATTCCTGAAACAGGTTTTTTCAATTGTACTCCAGCGTCCATTAGTGCCATTGTACCTGAACAAACTGTTGCCATCGAAGATGATCCATTACTTTCTAATACCTCACTAACAACCCTTACAGTGTATGGGCAATCAACAGGAACCATTCTTTTTAATGCTCTTTGCGCAAGATTTCCATGTCCAATCTCTCTTCTAGAAGTTCCTCTTAATGGTCTAGCCTCACCAGTTGAGAAAGGAGGAAAGTTATAATGTAAATAAAATCTTTCTTCACCTTCAAAAGTAGGGGAGTCAATCTGATTTGCTTCTCTGGATGTTCCTAACGTAACTGTTGCAAGAGCTTGAGTTTCTCCTCTTGTAAATAAAGACGAACCATGAGTTGAAGGTAGGTAATCTACTTCACACCATATAGGTCTAATTTCAGTAGTTTTTCTTCCGTCTAATCTAACCCCTTCGTTAAGTGTAAGATTTCTGATTGCTTCTTTTTCTGATTTATAAAAGTATTTTGTAATTAAGCCTTCTTTTTCTTCTAATTCTTCCTCTGAAAATGTTTTTAATAAGTCTTCCTTAACAGAATCAAAGGCTATTCCTCTTTCTGACTTGGAAAGTCCTTTTTTTGCCACTTCGTAACATTTATCATAAGTAAACTCATTTACTTTTTTCATCAGATCTTCATCTTCATCTTCTAGTTCATATTCACGAGTTTCTTTTTTACCAAATGCTTTTGCTAATTTTTCTTGAGCATCACATTGTTTTTTGATGAATTCATGTGCAAACTTTATAGCTTCAACCATTTCTTCCTCTGAACATTCTTCCATTTCACCTTCTACCATCATTACTGAATCCTTTGAAGCACCAACCATAATATCAATATCAGCTTCTTCTAACTGAGCTCTACTTGGGTTAATTACAAATTCCCCGTTTATTCTTGCAGCTCTTGCTTCAGAAATTGCACATTCAAAAGGAAAATCACTTAATTGAATAGCAGCAGATGCTGCTAAACCTGCTAATGCATCTGGCATAACGTCTTCGTCGTGAGACATTAACTGAATCATTACCTGAGTCTCATTGTGATAATCTTTAGGAAATAGAGGTCTTAGAACTCTATCAACAAGTCTCATTGTTAGAATTTCGTCACTACTTGGTCGTGCTTCTCTTTTGAAGAACCCACCTGGGTATTTTCCAGCTGCAGCAAATTTTTCTCTGTAATCAACAGTCAATGGCAAAAAATCAACATTTGCGCTTTTATAGTTTGAAACAACTGTACATAGAAGCATACATTTTCCCATTTGAACCACTACTGATCCATGAGCTTGTTTAGCTAATTTTCCTGTTTCAATTGAAATAGATCTTCCATCACCTAAGTCAATTATTTCTTTAAAGGTTTTAGGTACCATAATTATTTTTTTGGTTTAATAAATTGTGTGTTGAAGTATTTTTTAACCAATGAATAACTATAAGACAAAATGTAGAATAGAGTTATTTTCTTAATCCTAGCTCTTTTACGATAGCACGATATCTAAGAATATCTTTTTTTGTAAGATAGTCTAATAACGATCTTCTTTTTCCTACGAGCTTAACAAGTGCTCTTTCCGTGTTATAATCTTTCTTATTTCTTTTTAGATGCTCAGTTAAATGATTTATTCTATGGGTAAAAAGGGCAATTTGGCCCTCAGCACTTCCCGTGTTTTTGGCATCTTTTCCGTGCTTTTTGAATAAATCTTCTTTTGGTTTTTTTGTTAAATACATTCCAATATTATTTAAATGATTATTATGTATGCTGATATCAGCGGCGCAAATATACTAAAAAATAAGATATTTGATGAAATAAGATAATTTATTATCTAAGAGGGCTGTTAAGTATCAAATCTATGTAAAGGTTTATATTCTTTTTTAAATCTTTTCTGTGAGTGATAAAATCAAGAAATCCGTGATCCAAAACAAATTCTGCAGTTTGAAATCCTTTTGGTAAATCTTTACCGGTAGTGTCTTTTACTACTCTTGGCCCAGCAAACCCAATTAGAGCACCAGGTTCACTAATATTGATGTCTCCCAGCATGGCAAATGAGGCTGTTGTTCCTCCAGTGGTTGGATCTGTACATAATGATATATATGGAACCTTTGCTTCAGATAGTTGAGCTAATTTAGCAGATGTTTTTGCGAGTTGCATGAGTGAGATAGCAGCTTCCATCATTCTTGCCCCACCAGATTTTGATATAATTACAAGTGGAATTTTATTTTTTAAAGAATAATCGATTGCTCTTGCAATTTTTTCCCCGACGACACTACCCATTGAACCACCAATAAAACTAAAATCCATACACGCAATCACTATATCTTTTCCCATAGATTTTCCGACTGCAGTTCTAATAGCATCGTTTAATTTTGTTTTTTCTTTTGCCGCTTTTAATCTGGAGGTATACTTTTTAGAATCCTCAAACTTTAAAGGATCTTTGGATGATAAATTTTTATCTAATTCTTTAAAATTCTTATCAAAAATTATTGAAAAATACTCCCTGCTACCGATTCTAACATGATAATCATCCTCTGGGCTAACATAAAAGTTAGCCTGAAGCTCCTCTGTGTCAACGATTTTTCCAGTGGGGGATTTATACCATAATCCCTTTGGTATATCTTTTTTTTCCTCTGTTGGAGTCTGAATTCCTTTACTATTTCTTTTAAACCAAGCCATAAATTCCAATTTATGATCAACAAATTTAAAAATTTATAACGTATTCACATTATTTAAATCTTCAAAAGCTTTAACTAGTCTGTTTACAAATTTGTTTTCACCTTCTCTTATCCATTTTCTTGGGTCATAATATTTTTTGTTTGGAAAATCCTTACCATCTGGATTTCCAATTTGGGCTTTTAAATAATCAATTTTATCATTGAAGTAGTCTCTAACTCCAGTCATAAAAGCATATTGCATATCAGTATCAATATTCATTTTAACAACTCCATAACCGATTGCTTCTCTAATTTCATCCACTGTAGATCCAGACCCGCCATGAAACACAAAATCTATTGTATTATGCGGTAGGTTGAATTTTTTTGAAATAAATTCTTGTGAATTCTTTAAAATTTTAGGTGTAAGTTTTACATTCCCTGGTTTGTAAACACCATGTACATTTCCAAAGGCAGCTGCAACCATAAATTTATCACTTACTTGGATTAATTGCTCATATGCATATGCAACTTCTTGAGGTTGAGTATATAGTTTAGATTCGTCAACTCCACTATTATCAACTCCATCTTCTTCACCACCTGTGATCCCTAATTCAATTTCCAAGGTCATTCCAATTTTTGACATTCTACTCAAATATTTTTTACAAATTTCAATGTTTTCTTCTATAGGTTCTTCTGAAAGATCAATCATGTGGGAGCTAAAAAGAGAATGGCCATTTTCATTATAAAACTTTTCATTTGCATCCATTAGACCATCTATCCATGGCAAAAGGTTTTTTGCACAGTGATCTGTGTGCAATATTACAGGAACCCGGTAAGCTTTTGCCATTGTATGAACATGATGCGCTCCTGCAATTGACCCACTGATTGCAGCTTTTTGATCTTCGTTACTCAATCCTTTTCCTGCGTTAAACGCTGCACCTCCGTTTGAGAACTGAATAATGACTGGAGCATTTAATTTTTTGGCAGTTTCCAGCACTCCATTTACACTACTTGATCCAATTACATTAACAGCCGGTAATGCAAATTGTTTCTCTTTGGCTAGTTTAAAAATTTCTTGAACTTGGTCACCTGTAGCTACACCAGGCCTAATATTGTGATTCATAAAGAATTGTTATGTTTTAAGGTTGGTTTACATTAATTTTAGCGTATAAAGTTATGAATAACAAATAACATGATTACCAAAAACCAAATAAAATTAATCAAGTCATTAAGAATAAAGAAGAATAGAATACAATCAGGTTTTTTTATTGCTGAAGGTGAGAAAATAGTCGATGAATTAATAGAATCTGACTTAGAGACAATTAATATTTATTCGATTTCAGAAAAGTACAATAATTTGAAGAATTATAATTCAATTAACACTACTCAACTTAAACAAATAAGTAATCTAAAGTCACCTAATAATGTTTTAGGGGTCTTTAAAATTCCTACTAATCAAGAAATTGACTTCAATGCAAATATTATTGCTCTTGAGGATATTAATGACCCAGGAAATTTAGGTGCAATTATCAGATTATGTGATTGGTTTGGTATTAAAAATATCATTTGCTCAGAGAACAGTGTTGATTGTTATAATCCTAAAGTTATACAGTCTACAATGGGTTCAATTAGTAGAGTAAATATTTCATATATGAAATTTGATGATTTAATTTTATTGAGTAATCACAAAACCATTGCAGCAGATTTAAATGGTAAAAACCTCAAAGAATATTTATTTTCAGACAAGCAAATTATTTTTTTTGGAAGCGAATCTAAAGGTTTAACTAAGAAATTATCTTCAAAAATAAAGGATAAGATTACAATTGAAAGATATAATAATAATGTTGAAAGCTTGAATCTTGCAAGCTCAGTAGCAATTTTTCTTTCAGAACTAAATAATCAAATTATTGGAAAGTAAAATTAATTAGTATTCCACTTGTTTTCATAAACTTTATGTTGCTAGTCCAAGGGCTTAATGGATCATTGTCTGGAACATGTTCATCGTTTATTGCAAAAATCCCTCTTATGCTAGGGCAAAACTTAAACCACTCTAAATAAATATCTATTCCAAAACCAAGCTCATAAAAAAAATTATGTTTTTTAGTTCTAAATTTTCCAGAACTATTATCATCAATGCTGTCTTCCTGACTGGAAAGGTTTATAGCAGTCGAAAAACCACCTAACAAAAAGGGTTTTATATTATTTACTCTTTTAGTTGAAATTTTTAAAATTAGAGGTAAATGTATGTATGTAGATTTTATTTCTCTCTCATGTATATTTTCTGTAAAATCTATCTGACCAAAATTTTCTGGATCATAAATTAAGTCTCTATTAGACATTACTAATCCTGGTTCAATTCTTAAATCAAAATAATCTGAAATTCTTAAATTTCCTATAAGTCCTACGTTAAAACCAAATGATTTTTTTGTTTGGATGTCATTTAAATCAGTATAATAGTCAAAATTAAAATCGTAGTGATTTAAACCTAAAAAATAACCCCATGAAGTCCTTTGTTTATCAAAGTTTTCGTTATTTAAAACCTTTTTTTTTGTAAAAAGTTGGGCATGTCCATCTAAATAGAATATGAAAACAGATATAAACATAATAATTAACCTCATAACTAAATACTTTTCAAAGCAAGACTCCTAAAATAACCCATTTTTTTTGTGTTTATTGTATTATCTTAATATCAATCTAAAATTAACCAATTGGGTAAAATAAATTATATTTGTTTGTAATATTTAATTATAATAATGAAAATAATAATTGCGGGATCTGGCCAGGTTGGATCTCATTTAGCAAAATTATTATCATATGAATCGCAGGAGATTACACTCATAGATTCCAATGATGAAAAATTAACTTTCCCTAACAGTCAATTAGATATTAGAGTTGTTGAAGGCGACTGTACATCAATTTCTATATTAAATAAAGCCAATGTTTCTGATGCTGACTTATTTATTGGGGTTACAGCGGGAGAATCTGTGAATTTAACCTCTTGTTATTTAGCAAAGCAATTGGGTGCTAAAAAAACTATTGCAAGAATTTCCAACCCTGAATTAAAAGAGAATGATAATATCGATTTTTCAAATTTAGGAATAAGCGAATTAATATCCCCAGAAATTTTAACTTCAAAGGAAATAAATATGGCTATTAACAGAGCAGAATTTACTGATCCGTTTGAATTTGAAGATGGTGCATTGATTACTTTGGGTTTAAGTGCTACTCACACTTCAACTTTTGTCGGAAAAACAGTTGTTGAAGCTGCTGAGATATTTCCTAAAACCCATTTTTTTCCAATTTCTATCAAAAGAGATGATAAAACCATAATTCCTAGGGGGGATACTGTATTTCACTCTGGAGATCATATTGTTTTTATGACTGAACCTGAAGGGGAAGAGGAACTATTAAAACTTTCTGGTCAAAATAATGGAGTTATAAAAAATGTAATGATTCTTGGTGGGGGTAGAGTAGGTAAGAAAGTAGCAGAGGACTTATCTTCTAATAATTTTAATGTAAAGCTTGTAGAAATTAACAAAGATAGGGCTGAGGAGTTAGCTGAGTGTTTAGAAAATTGTCTTGTTATATATGGTGACGGTACTAATACAGAGCTTCTGGAAGAGGAAAGTTTAGATCAAATGGATTCATTTATAGCAGTAACAGGAGACTCTGAAGACAACATTATGTCTAGTCTTATTGCTAAATCAAAGGGGATAAATAAAACAATAGCCCTTGTGGATAATCTTGATTATTATAAATTAACTCAAATCAGCGGAATAGATACATTAATTAACAAAAAATTATTGGCTGCTGATGCTATTTCAAAACATGTCCACAATGCTGAGGTTGTAGCAATATCACAACTTGGGAATATGGATGCAGAATTATTAGAATATGTAGTCAACGATGAATCTAAGGTTTGTAATAAAACAATTAAAGATTTAGATTTTCCAAGATGTGCCATTATTGCTGGAGTTATCAGAGATGCTAAAGGATATATTGTCCTCGGGGACTTCAAAATATTAAGTGGTGACAGAATTGTTGTTTGCTGCTTAAATGATTCAATTCAAAAGATTGAAAAACTTTTTTAAATGAAAATTAATATAAAAATAATCACATATTTTTTAGGATTTCTTTTGCTAATCAATGGGGGTTTTATGTTTCTCAGTTCCTTATTGAGTTATCTTTATAAAGATGGTATAACAGTTGATTTATTACTTTCGGGTACAATTGTATCGATAATTGGTCTATTGATGCTTTTTCTAAACAAAAATCATGATAAACAAATTAATAAAAGGGAAGGATATCTAGTGGTTGTTTTAGGTTGGGTTACAATGATATTTTCTGGTACAATTCCTTATATATTAACTGGAACAATTGAAGGTTTTTCCAATATATTTTTTGAGACTACATCTGGTTATACAGCTACTGGTGCAACAATAATCAATGATGTTGAAATTTTGCCAGAAGGCATTTTATTTTGGAGAAGTATTACTCATTGGTTAGGAGGTATGGGTATGATTGTATTCGCAATTGCTATTTTACCCTTATTAGGAATTGGAGGAATGCAGCTGTTTACCGCAGAATCCCCAGGTCCCAGTACCGACAAATTACATCCCAGGATCACTGATACTGCTAAAAGATTATGGTTGATATATGTATCATATACTATAATTGAAACAATTTTTCTTAAGATTGCTGGTATGTCATTTTTTGATGCTATAAATCACTCTATGAGTAATATAGCATCAGGAGGCTTTTCAACAAAAAATGCAAGTTTAGGTCATTGGAATTCTAATCCAATTGTTCAATATATTATAATCATTTTTATGTTTTTGGCAGGAACAAATTTCGTTTTAAGTTACTTTGGATTCAAGTTTAACTTTAAAAAGATTTTTTCTGATGATGAATTCAAAGTATATACTTTATTAATTATAGGTTTTACTTTTTCAGTTGCATTAATTCTTTTTTTCAATACTGACTTTTTGATGAGTTACCAAACTCAATTTGAAAGGATTGAAGGTGTATTTAGACATTCTCTTTTCCAGGTTGTTTCCATTATCACAACAACTGGATTTGTAACAGCTGATTACACTGCTTGGTCACCATTACTTTTACTTTTATTTTTTGGAATGATGTTTTTAGGAGGTTCAGCTGGAAGCACATCTGGTGGGTTTAAAATAATGCGTCATCTTCTAATCATAAAAAATGGCATTTTACAGTTTAAGAAGATTTTACATCCACATGCTATAATTCCACTCAGATATAATAAATCATCTGTTTCAACGGAAATTACTCATAATATACTTGGTTTCTTTATCGTTTATATGCTTTCATTTATGATTGGAACTCTTGTTTTTGCATTATTAGGTCTCGATTTTGAATCTGCATTGGGGGTGTCAGCTTCTAGCCTTGGGAATGTCGGGCCTTCAATTGGCTCATTCGGACCAATGAGTACATTTTTTGAGTTGCCATTTTTTGCAAAGTGGTGGTCATCTTTTTTAATGTTGCTAGGCAGACTAGAGCTATTTACAGTGCTGATTGTTTTTACTCCCTACTTTTGGAATAATAGGTAAATTATAAATTAACAGCAGACTTAATTCTTTTAATGGCTTCAATTATTTGTTCCTTTGAAGCAGCGTAAGAAATCCTAATACACTTTGGATTTCCAAAAGCATCTCCAGTAACAGTTGCAACAAGAGCTTTTTCTAGTAGAAACATTGACATATCTGAAGCATTATTTATTTTAAATCCATCAATAGTCTTTCCAAAATAATGGGAGACATCAGGAAAAACATAAAATGCACCGTCAGGAATATTACAAATAAATCCTTTGATATTTTCTAGTAAATCAAGAATTAAATCTCTTCTTGACTTAAATTCTTCAACCATGTATTTTATTTTATCCGGATTTTCGTTTAGAGCAGTAATTACTGCCCTTTGTGCAATACAATTAGCACCGCTTGTAACCTGACCTTGAACCTTAATGCAAGCTCTTGCAATCCATTCTGGCGCACCAATATAACCTATTCTCCATCCAGTCATTGCAAAAGCTTTAGAAACACCATTTACAGTAATTGTTCTGTCTTTTACTGCACTATAAGTTCCGATACTATTGTGACCACCCTTATAATTTATGTGTTCATATATTTCATCAGAAACTATAAAGATATTTTCATTTTGCTCTAGTACTTTTGAGAGCTCTAAAAGTTCATTGTCAGAATAAACAGATCCACTTGGATTACACGGAGAACTGAACCATATCATTTTTGTTTTTTCTGTGATTGCGCTTTTGAGCTGCTGACCAGTCATTTTAAAATCGTTTTCAATATCGGTTTTAACCTCAACCGGAATACCTCCCTTTAATTTTACTATATCAGCATAACTAACCCAATAAGGACATGGTAAAATAACCTCATCACCTGGATTAATTAATACGGAGGCTATGTTATAAAGTGCTTGTTTAGCGCCCGTTGAAACTACAATTTGTGAGGAATTATATATTAATCTATTATCCCTTTCAAATTTTTTGATTATTACTTCTTTTAAATCTGTATAACCATCTACTGGGGTATATGAGTTGTAATTTTCATCAATAGCTTTTTTTGCAGCTTTTTTGATGAAATCAGGAATATTAAAATCAGGTTCGCCCAAACTCAAGCCTATTACATCTTTTCCTCGGGCTCTAAGTTCTCTTGCTTTTGCAGCCATTGCTAGTGTCTGGGAAGTTGCCAGGTTTTTTACTCTTTCAGTCAGGTAATGTTCCATATTTTTAAGTTGCCCAAAAATAACACTTAGTTACAATTTTTAAAATTTTTGTTTACAATATCATACTTTTGTTTAATAACTTTTATTATGAAGATTATTATTAAAGAGTTTCCTGATTTAAATGATGTTCAGATTGAACAATTTTCAAAATTAAAAAAAATCTATGGTGAATGGAATAATAAAATAAATATTATTTCAAGAAAGGATATTGAAAATATATATGAAAGACATGTTCTTCACTCTTTAGCAATTGCAAAATTTATAAAATTTAATAAAGGAACAACCGTCCTTGATTTAGGTACAGGAGGAGGGTTTCCTGGAATACCTCTATCAATAATTTTCCCTGAGGTAAATTTTATTTTGGTTGATAGTATCAGAAAGAAGATAGTTGTAGTCGATGAAATAACTAATGAACTTAGCCTTAAAAATGTTAAATCAGAGTGGTCAAGAGCTGAAAATATTGACTACACATATGATTTTTTAGTTACAAGAGCAGTAGCAAAAATGCCCATTTTAATTGAGTGGTCCAAGACAAAATTTAATAAGAATTCAAATAATCATATCCCAAATGGAATTATTGCCCTAAAAGGAGGTGATGTTGATGACGAATTGAAAAATATTCAACAAAAAAAAATAGTAGATATCAAAAATATTTTTGACACCCACTATTTCTTAGATAAGAAGATTATTTACGTACCTTCTTTATCTTACACTTAATTTAAAGGTGTTAATACCATTGTTACTTTCAACCTTGATAAAATATATAGATGTTGAAAGATTACTTAAATTAATTTGATAACTATAACTATTTATTTTTTTATCAATTACTTTTTGACCCAAAATATTGAAAATTTGAATATTTGAAAGTTTTTCACTGGAATTCATATTTAATATATCATTAAACGGATTATAATAATATTCAAAATCAGAAATTTCATTTTCATTGATTCCAAGTGTTCCTTCAACTTTAAAATTATCAGTTTGTAACACAAATGTATCAGACCCAACATAATTAATTGCAATTCTGATATTTTGACCTTCATAATCTGAAAGATCGTATTCAAAAGTTGTCCATTGGGTAGGTGCTTCTATAAAATCACCATCTGATATTATAATAAAATCATTATAATCAGTACTGTTTCCTACAGCTATCTTAAATCTTTCTAGACCCCAGTCATCTTTTAAACTTTTTGCATTAAAGCTAAGAATTGGGGATGTAACTCCAGCTAGCGAAAACTCAGGACTTATCATCCAATCATTATTTTCAACACCAGGATTTGGTGGTACTGCGGCTATAAAATATAAACCTTGGTTTCCACTGTAAGTATTCCAAAGAGGTTCTTCTTCAGGTACATTTCCTGATGAAGTTGCCAAATTTTGATTGTAAATTATTCCTGCCCCAACATATCCTTCATTAGTAAAATCCATTGCATTTGAACTATATGTTGGTAAACCGTCTAGATCATAAATTATCCAGTCTCCTATTTCGTTTGTTGAAAAGGCCTCATAGCACTCGAAATCATCTTTCCAGACAATAGGAGTTTCATAACTCTCAGGACAATTTAATGCTTCTTGACTTTCAATACTCACAGTTGTAGAATCATTAGATGTATCTTCGTCATTTGCTAGTATACTGCCAGCAGTTATTTCATAATCTCCAATTAAAGAAAAATCATATGTCTCACTGAATGTAAAGCTGATTTCTTCACCTGAATTTATTGATTGATTTATTGTTTCGATTACTTGATCTCCATCATCAATCTGAAAATAGACATCAAAATTAGAAATTGAATTAAGACCAAAGTTTCTTATAGTAATAACTATATCCTCTGAATTTGATAAAACCCCTGATTGAGGTGAATCAACACTTATAATACCTGCGTCAAAATTATTTGATGCAACTTGGCAAATAGGAGGTACTGAAAAATCTTCAATCTGATCTGTTCTACTGTCTGAGTCTCCCTGACTTGCAAGATAACCCAGACCTCTTGCTGCAAAAACTTCCCATATCATACATTCATTTATTCCCTCGTTTACTAATTCATCTGCGAGTAGGATAGCATCGCGCATATCGATAAAACCTGAACCACATGGCGCTAGTTTTAAACCATCAATGACTAATTGCATAATTTTATTATTACCACCAGTGCCATAGAGTAGATCTGAATCAAATCCATACTGATCTATGAATGCCCATGTTAAATCCCACAACATTGTGGCAAATACAAAACCAACTCCATGAGGTTGACTTACGGAAGCTGTATTGTTTGTGTCAGCGTATGTATAATTATTAACCGAAAAGTCAGGTGAGTAGGGCGCATTTCTTATACCTTGGCCATTTGGGTTTTGACCAGCTGAGTAAGTTGCAACCCCTCTAGGGATCGAGGGAGAATCATTTTCACTTAAAGTTATCATTAAACCAAACCAGTCTGAAAATCCTTCACCTTGCTGTTCAGCATTTTGCATACATCCAGCTGCTTGTGCGCCACCCATTAATCTATTTGAGATACCGTGACCGTATTCGTGGGCAATGATTTCATTATCAAGACTTGAATCAGTGTAATTTGATGCATTTATAAGAGA